>OIWT01002410.1_pt1 | contig 19396 bp, 16 predicted proteins | sample 1587701 | NCBI WGS metagenome assembly OIWT01 (sample SAMEA3888904, study PRJEB22519) | human gut metagenome | biome: human gut; feature: human-associated habitat; material: faeces | place: Denmark | collected 2009
AGTTTGTAGTTCCTAAGTCAATACCAATAATCTTTCCCATAATTGTATCTTTTTTATTTATTATTATTCGAGTTAATTCATCTTTGAAGCAACGCTTCGCATAGGATAAAGCAAACCGTGTGCCAAAGAGGCCAAGCATATAAAAAATAGACAGCATCTATATTATTAAGGTATATATAGGCAGCAAACAATCCTTCAGGCACGAAATATATGACAGCCTTTGTGACAAGATGGCAGTGTCTCTTTGCTTTCTGATAAGTTTCGGACACAATATGCCCCTCAGAACAGAAGAAGCGAATCCGTACCACATCTTACTAATTAACAGTATTTACCACATATTCCTTTCAAACAGCCTAATCAAACCCGCCATATTATAAAAAACTATAAAAACAGAAGCAAATAAAGTTATTTAATAATGCATGAAATTTGAATTCTAAGCACTACTATGTATTTTTGTGACCGATTGAAAGCAACACACCCTTTTTAATATAAAAAACGAAAGCTATCTCATGAAAATCAAATTCACAAAAATGCACGGAGCAGGCAATGACTACATTTATGTCAACACCATGCTATATCCTATAGAACATCCGGAAGAGGCTGCTATCCAATGGAGCCGACCCCATACGGGCATCGGAAGCGACGGCCTCGTGCTCATCGGCACGTCTGAAAAGGCAGACTTTAGCATGCGCATCTTCAATGCCGACGGTTCGGAAGCCAAGATGTGCGGGAATGCCAGCCGCTGCATTGGCAAATATCTCTACGAATACGGACTGACAGACCGGACAGACATCACGCTCGACACACTGTCAGGCGTCAAACACCTGCAGCTCCAGGTCGGCCCGGCCCATACGGTGCAATCCGTCACCGTCGACATGGGCATACCGGACAGCATACACCCCGTGGAGCTGGGCGACGGCTTCACGCCCTACACAGAGGGCACGGCCGTGTCGATGGGCAACCCACACCTGGTCATCTTCGTCGACGACGTCATGCAGGTCGACCTGCCCGCCATCGGGCCACGCCTCGAACGCCATCCCCTCTTCCCCGACCGGGTCAACGTCGAATTTGCCCAAGTCACCGGTGAAGGGCGCATCCGCATGAGGGTGTGGGAACGAGGCTCGGGCATCACACAGGCCTGCGGCACGGGAGCTTGTGCCACGGTCGCCGCAGCCGTCGCCACCGGACGATGCGGACGCGCAGCCGACGTCGTCATGGACGGAGGTACGCTCCGCCTGCACTGGCGCAGAAACGACGCACACATGCTCATGACAGGGCCGGCCACGAAGGTCTTCGACGGGGAAATCGAACTTTAACGCAACAACATAAACTCTGAATCCTATGGCATTAGTAAACGAACACTTTTTGAAACTCCCGGGGAACTACCTGTTCTCCGACATCGCCAAGCGGGTGAATTCCTTCAAGGTGACCCACCCGCGGCAACAAGTCATCTCCCTGGGCATCGGCGACGTCACACAGCCACTGCCGCCGGCCTGCATCGAAGCCATGCACCGGGCCGTCGACGACATGGCCGACGCACGGACCTTCCGCGGATACGGACCGGAACAGGGTTACGACTTCCTCATCGAAGCCATCCTCAAACACGACTTCCAACCGCGGGGCATCAGCCTCAGCCCCTCGGAGGTGTTCATCAGCGACGGAGCCAAGAGCGACACGGGCAACATCGGCGAACTCCTCCGGTGGGACAACAGCATGGGCATCACCGACCCCGTCTATCCCGTCTACGTCGACAGCAACATCATGTGCGGACGCTCCGGCACGCTCGACGACAGCGGCAAATGGAGCAACGTCACCTACCTCCCCGCCACGGAGGCCAACGGTTTCGTCCCCGATATCCCCGACCACCGCGTCGACCTCCTCTACCTCTGCTACCCGAACAACCCCACCGGCACGACACTCACCCACGAACAGCTCAAGCGATGGGTCGACTACGCCCTGGCCAACGACACGCTCATCATCTTCGACGCCGCCTACGAGGCCTATATCACCGAACCGGACGTCCCCCACTCCATCTACGAGATACGCGGAGCGAAAAAGGTGGCCATCGAGATACGCAGCTTCTCCAAGACGGCAGGCTTCACCGGCGTGCGCTGCGGCTACACGGTCATCCCCAAGGAAGTGACTGCCGCCGACATCGAAGGACGGCGAATCCCGCTCAATCCCCTCTGGAATCGCCGCCAATGCACCAAATTCAACGGCACGAGCTACATCACGCAACGCGGCGCCGAGGCAGTCTATTCCCCTGAAGGACAAGCTCAAGTGCGTGCGACCATCGACTACTACATGGCCAATGCCCGCCTCCTGCGCGAAGGGCTCTCCGCGATGGGCCTCACGGTCTACGGCGGGGTCAACGCGCCCTACATCTGGCTGAAAGCGCCCGGCGGCGCGACCTCTTGGCGTCTGTTCGACCGACTTCTCTACGAGGCAGGCGTCGTCACCACACCCGGCGTCGGCTTCGGCCCGAGCGGCGAGGGATATGTCCGCCTGACGGCTTTCGGGCGGCGCGAAGACTGCGAGGAAGCCCTGCACCGCATACGCACCTGCCTCTGACCCTGCCCCGCGCCTGTCCGCATCCAGCCTGCACGGCCCTCCTCATGCGTCTGCCCGAAAGGAGCGCATGAGCGGAGGGCCGTGTCGCATCATCCCCCTTCGGGAAATGCAGCCTGCGCCCACGGAAGGGAACACCGTTCACACACGGCAAAAGAATGAGCAAAGAGGCACTCTTACGACTCTTTCATTTAAACAGCTGATGGGAAATCAATAGTCTGCTTTGTGCCCGGGTGGTCCCTTAACACCGCTCGACCACGGAAAGGAGGGTAAGCGAGGACGGATAGGACTCCGTGCACGGACGGAAAGGAAGGCCGGGTCGCCGCCCTCTAAGCTTGTTTTGCTTTTTCAAATGAAAGCCGTGGTAACTCTTTGATTATCACCATGTACCTCTTTATCCTATCAGCCACGCATAGACAACAAAAATCCCCCAAAGCAGCCTGACGAAAGAGGTTGCCTTGGGGGATGAACGGAAGAGACGGAGGACTACGGGCGGCGTCGGCGGGCACAATCGCTGCAAAGGCCCTTGACGACGAAGTTGACGCTCCTCGCGGTAAAGCCCTCGGGGAGCGTGACGCGGGGGACATGCACCTGCTTAAGGCAAAATGTACGGTGGCACGCCTCGCAGTAGAAATGCGTGTGGAGATCGTCCATCTCGCAATCACACTCGCTGCTGCACAGGGCATACTTCAGCGACCCCGAGCCGTCGTCGATGGCATGGATGAGATGGTGGCCGAGGAAGAGCGTGAGGGTGCGGAAGAGAGTCGACTTATCGACCGTCACGAGGCGGTCTTCCAAGTCGAGGAGCGAGAAGGCGCGGTCGGCGAGGGCCAGCTCCTTCAACACGAGCAGGCGGATGGCCGTCGGCTTGATGTCACGGCGGGCCAGCAATTCCAGATAAGTCTTTTCTTCAGACATAGGCTATGCGTTGGGAGTGGTACGTGACAGTTGGATGCGTAGAGCATTGCAGATGGCCAGCATGGCCACGCCCACGTCGGCAAAGACAGCCGCCCAGAGTCCAGCCATCCCCATAGCCCCCAGGGCGAGGATGACGAGCTTAACGGCAAGGGCAAAGGTGATGTTCTGCCAGACGACATGCCGCGTGCGCCGCCCCAGACGGACAGCCTCAGCGACCTTCGACGGTTGGTCGGTCTGGATGACGACATCGGCCGTCTCGATGGCGGCGTCGCTCCCCAGCCCACCCATGGCAATGCCCACGTCAGCGAGAGCCAGCACCGGGGCGTCGTTCATGCCGTCGCCGACGAATGCTGTGCGCCGCCCCTTGTCCTTCAGGGCCTTCAGGTGCTCGACTTTCCCTTCGGGAAAAAGGTCTCCCCATGCCCGGTCGATGCCGAGGCGGCCGGCCATACGGGTGACGATACCCTCCCGGTCGCCCGAAAGCATCTCAATGTCGCGTATGCCCAAGGCCCGTAGCCGGCGAACAGCCTCCACGCTGTCAGGCTTCACGACGTCAGCGAGGACAATGCATCCGGCATATTGCCCGCCGACGGCACAGAAGACGGCAGTCTCCTCGACAGCATCGGCAGAGGGCGGGAGCGCAATGCCTTCACGGCGCATCAGGCGGACATTCCCGGCCAGACAGACACGACCGTCGTCCGACACGGCACGTATGCCCAATCCGCTGAGTTCCTCTTCTCGGGCAAATGTCTCCAAAGCCAGCCCACGCGCTTTCGCCGCACGCACGACGGCCTGCCCGACAGGATGGTTGCTCCCCTGCTCCATAGAGGCCACCAGAGCCAGTAGCTCGTCAGCCTGCAACGAGGATGCCTGCACGTCGCTGACCTCGAAACGTCCCTGCGTGAGCGTGCCCGTCTTGTCGAACACAACGGTGTCCACTTGTGTGATGGCGTCCAGATAGTTGCCTCCCTTGAAGAGTATGCCCTGCCGTGAAGCTGCGCCAATACCCCCGAAGTAACCCAGCGGGATGCTGACCACCAGCGCGCAAGGACACGAGATGACAAGAAAGACAAGTCCCCGGTAGAGCCAGTCGTCGAAGACATAGACAAACGAAGGGACGAAGAGACTATATATATAAGGTGTAAACACGACCAGCGCGGCAAGTGCCGTGACAGCCGGCGTGTAGACCCGTGCAAACTTACGGATGAAGAGTTCGGCAGGCGCCTTGCGTTCGGCTGCGTCCTCCACCATCGCGAGGATACGTGCCAATGCGCTTTCACCCGCCGGTCTCGTGACACGTATCCTGACGACCGTGTCCGAGGCAATCATGCCGGCCAACACTTCTGCATCCTTCTCGATGAGCCGCGGGACACTCTCGCCTGTCAGTGCAGCCGTGTCGAAGGTGGCATGCGGCGTGAGCAACACACCGTCGAGCGGGACTCGTTCCCCGGGACGCACCTCCAGCACGTCACCCGGACGGACAGTGTCCGGTGCGACCTCCTCTGTCGTCTGTCCATCACGCACGACCCGCGCCGTCTCCGGACGGACATCAAGCAACGCACGGATATGTCCGCGTGCCCGGCTCACAGCTCCCTCCTGCAACTTCTCACCCACGGCGTAGAAAAGCATGACGGCCACGCCTTCAGGATATTCGCCGATGTAAAACGCTCCGACAGAAGCCAACGCCATCAAAGTAAACTCGTTGAAAAACTCTCGCTCGCGGAAGCATTCCCAAGCCTCCCTGAGCACCGGAACGCCCACCGGCAGAAAGGCCACAAGGAAGTAAACCATCTGTACCCAGGAACTTTGAAATGCTCCGACATCCTCGGCCCGCAGGATGATTCCGCCAACCAGCAGCACGAAGGAAACAAATTCAGCTACATATCTTTTCATGACAAGTGATTATATTTTCGCTTTGCAGAGGCAAAGGTAGCAGAAAGAACGTGCAACTTGATTGCAAACAGAAATATTGTGCGTAATTTTGGCCGTCAATCTAAAATAAGAAGCGCTATGGAACAAAATCGGAAGAAACTCTACACCGTTGGCATCGACATAGGCGGCACGAACACTGTATTCGGCATTGTGGACGAACAGGGACACATCCTCTCGCACGACGGCATCAAGACGAAAGACTATCCAGACATCAATGTCTATGCCGACACCGTGGCCGGACACCTACGTAGCCTCATCGAAGCAGCAGGCGGCATCGAACTGATAAACGGCATCGGCGTGGGCGCCCCCAACGCAAACTACTATACAGGACAAATCGAACAAGCACCCAATCTGCCTTGGAAAGGCACGGTCCCCCTGGCACGCATGCTTCGGGAACGCCTGACCCTCCCTGTCACACTGACCAATGACGCCAATGCAGCCGCATTGGGCGAGATGACCTATGGCGTCGCACACGGCATGAAAGACTTCATCATGATTACCCTGGGCACAGGCGTGGGCAGCGGCATCGTCATCAATGGCCGCCTGGTCTACGGCCATGACGGATTCGCCGGCGAACTGGGGCACGTCATCGTGCGCCGCGGAGGCCGCCTCTGCGGATGTGGCCGCCGAGGATGCCTGGAAACCTATTGCTCAGCCACGGGCATAGTCCGCACCGTGCATGAAATGCTATCCTCGACCGACACTCCGAGCTTGCTGCGTGACATTCCACTAGACAAAGTCACGTCTAAAGACATTTACGATGCGGCTGAGCAAGGAGACAAGCTCGCGCTCGAAATCTTCCGCTTCACGGGCACCGTGCTGGGAGAAGCCTTTGCCGATTTCATCGCCTTCTCCAGCCCGGAAGCCATCGTGCTATTCGGCGGTCTGGCCAAGGCTGGCGAATACATCATGGCTCCTATCCGCGAAGCAATGGATGCCAATGTCATGAGCATCTACAAAGGAAAGACGCGCCTGCTGACATCCGCCCTGAAAGACTCTGACGCAGCCGTGCTCGGAGCCAGTGCGCTGGCATGGTAAGTTTACCCTCCGCATAAACAAGAATGGCTATATACGTGTTTCCCCAACAACGTATATAGCCATTCTCTTCTTAATCACCGTCCTTCAGTTTTTCATCCGGAAACGGTACATCACAACGGGTGCTTTCGTATCGCAACTCTTCTTCACGCTTCGGTAGACTTCCTCAAACTCATAATTTGTATGACGTTTCGCGAACGATTCATAATCATGCGGACCAATAAGAAGATAACCCTCGCTGGGATTCTCCGACTCGAACTGGAGCACACGGTTGTCAAGATAGAAGTTGACCGTAAAGAAACGCATCATCTCCGTCGAGATATAACTATAAAGCGGTCCTTCCGGCACACGGGCACGGATGTCTTCAGCTATGGGCTTGTCCGACTTGGCATTCATCACCTCGGGTTGATAGACCGAATCGAGCGAGACATAGATGGTGAAGATAACGCCCAACACCGGATAAAGCAGCGGACGACGGGCCTTCACTTGCTTGGCAAAGATGACGATGGCCACAACCGGCAACAGGATGTAAAGCCAATGAATCCAGTCGATGGGGGTGGAGTCTATGACTTGCACGATGAGTCCGAAGCTCGAATCAGCCTTATCTGCCGGAACAAAACGTGACACGACACCCCCCTTGATGAGGAACAGTGCCAACATCGGCAAGAAGGCCACGACTGATAGAATCACACCGTAGACACGGAGCAAGGCAGACTTCCGGCGCGACAGAAAAAGGAGGAATTCTGCCAGGAAATAGGCAATGAAAGGATAGATGGGAAGCAGATAAGTGCTACGCTTGCTCTTCGGAATGCAGTAGAACACAAATATGAGCACGATGCTAAGCAACGAGAACAAACGTGCTTCATCCATACCCTTAATGTAGTCCTTGAACGACTGCCACCAACGTTGCGGATACTTCCAGGCTTTCAGTCCACGGACAGCAGCCGGAACGGCAAGCAACATCAGGAGCGTGTAGGGCACATAGCCGGAAATGACGGTCATGAAGTTATAGAACACATTGTGCTCATGCGAGCTGTAACTCATCTTACCCATGAAGCGGCCGAAGTTTTCCTCCATCACCAAGTCGAGGAATGCATCTCCCCCTTGGTTATAAGCCGCCACATACCACACGGCTGGAAGCAGACAGGATGCCAATGCCACAACAGCCATCTTTCCCACGGTGTACCAAAAACGACGCCCCTTGACAAGCATATATACTCCGGTCACCAAACAAGGCAGAATGATGCCTACAGGTCCTTTGGTCAGCGCCGCGAGACTCATCCAAAGCACAGCCCAGAATGGAAAACCCCGACTACCGCGTTCCAACCACCGATAGAGTTGAAAAAGTGCCAGCACGATGAACAACGTCAACACCATGTCGACCCGACAAGCCCATCCTCCACGATGCACTTCGAAAGCCGTCAGTGTGACCAATGCCGTCACGAATCCCAGCTCAGTGCCGCGACGACGGGCATAAAACAGATAAGCACACACAGCCATAATGACCATCGCTAAAGCCGACGGAAGGCGCGAAGTGTACTCCGTCACATGACCGGCCAAGAGGGAGAAAAAAGCAACACACCAATGAAGAAATGGCGGTTTGTAGGCGATGTCTCCGCCATTGTTGATAGGAAGAATCCAGTTGTCCGTCTGAAGCATGGACACAGCCACAATGGCTTCGCGCGGTTCACCCTTGCTCTGAAACAGTGTCTCGCCCAAGAAGGGAAACACTGTCACCACGCACACGAGCAGGAGAAGTACGAATAATTGTTTGTCTTTCATATCACAAGAGAGGTTTCTAAGGATGACATTTATCGGCGCAAAGATACAACAATCTGCCTGACAGCATCCTATACGCGCCGGATTTTAGGACTCTTAACTGTACAAAAAGAAAGCCGAAAGAATGTGGGATTTGTATTCTTTCTCCCTGTCATCCTCCCGGCTTCTATTTTTTCCGCAATGACACATTTCTTATTTCTTTTCGCAGAAATATTTCAAGAACTGCGTACGTTCGAAGACATTCACACGTTCAGGGTCACGGGCACGCATCAAGCCTTGAAACTGTCCGACAGACTCATAGCCCCGGCGCGTCATCCACTCATCCATTTGACTTAGCATCGTCTTGATGACTCCGTTGCCCTTCTCATAAAGCACGCTGCACACTTCCACGGCTGAAGCTCCCACCAAAAGGCACTTCACGATGGAAGCTCCATCAACGACTCCACCGGACGCAGCATAATCAATCTGCTTCACCGATGCAGAAGCAACTCCGATCCAACGCAACGAATTAGCCAACTCACTCTCGTGACTCAGCACATGTCCGGCCGTGTATTCCATTTTCTCTATGTCGATGTCAGTGTGATAGAAGCGGTTAAACAGCACCACTGCCGCAGCGCCATTGACATACAGCTGTTCGATAAGTTTCACCGGATTGGTCAGGTTTGCTCCCAGCTTCACGATAAGGGGCACTCGCACACGTGACTTCACATGCTTCAGGATGTCGATATGGCGTTGTTCGAACGCTCCATATTGATAGTTCAACGAGGATTGTACAGCCATCAGGTTCAGCTCTATGGCATCAGCTCCGGCTTGCTCAAGCACAGAAGCAAATTCCTCCCACTCCTCGTCTGTGTAACAGTTGATACTGGCAATCACAGGAATGGTACATGCACGCTTGGTGTCCCTGACCAACTTCGTATATTCTTCCAGATAGTGAGCACGCAAATAGCCTTGCAAATAATCTTCAGCTTCCGGATAGTCACTGGCAGAGGAGTGATGGGCACTCTGCCACATAATCTGCTCTTCAAACAAAGATTTCAGAACGACAGCAGCGGCTCCGGCTTGCTCCAGTTGTTTGTTTTTCTCAACGCTATCGGTCAGTCCCGAACTGCTAACGATGAAAGGATTTTTCAGTTCCAGCCCAGCAAAGGTGGTTTTCAGTTTTTCCATAGATTCTTTATCCGTTTAAAGGTTTTAGGCAAAGTTACAACAATGTGGTGAAGAACAAAACAATATGATAGAAGTTTTTAATGTAAAATGAACAGTGCTCCATCCCGCGCCTCTCTTTGATAGCTTTTCGATTATACACACTGACAGACCTCGCCTCCCTATCATTTCTTTCTCTTCCGGTTCCTCCCCCCCCCCGCAAAACAGAGAGTTGTCATAGACTTGAAGTCACACTCTTTCGGCACATAGTCCTTTAACATCTTATCGTTCACAATGTAACACTCTCTATCAAAAAAGGATGCCTCGAGAACCGAGACATCCCCCTTAAAAAAACATCCTGAAAACGACTTTTAAAGTTTGCATCACAATAGAAAGACTTCTATCCGCAAACTCTATACCTAAAAAATTTATCGCAGCTTTTCACCTGTATATACTTGACAAGTCAACTTCCCGGTCAGAGCGCCATAGGCATTGCTGGCCAAAGCTCCCATCTCGTCTTCACCCGGTATCACCTTGACCGGAGCCAGGTAATCAACCTGACGACGGAGCATATCGACACAATAGTCGCTGTAAGCGATACCTCCCGTGAAGATGATTGCTTGTGTCTGTCCCATCAACGCGACATGCATAGCCCCGATCTGTTTAGCTATCGTGTAGAACATTGCCTCCAGAAAAGCCTGGCAATGAGCATCTCCCTCAATGGCACGGTCTTCCACCGTCTTCATGTTGTTCGTGCCCAAATGGGCCACAGCTCCTCCTTTGCCGGTAATCAGTTTTTTTATCTCGCGTAATGTATACTTCCCGCTGAAACAAAGTTCCGCCAGCTTGTAGGCAGGCAACGTGCCGGCACGTTCGGGCGAGAACGGACCTTCGCCGTCCAATGCATTGTTCACATCGATCACACGCCCATGTTTATGCGCACTTACAGAAATGCCACCACCCAAGTGAGCGACAATCACATCAATGTTCTCATACTCCGTACCGCTGTCAGCCGCATAACGGCGCGCCACAGCTTTACTGTTGAGCGCATGGAAGATGGACTGACGTTCGATCTGAGGTAACCCAGTCCAACGCGCCCGCTCGTCAAACTCATCCACCACTACGGGGTCTGCAATATAAGCCGGGCATCCGAATTGCGAAGCCCAATCATCGGCCAGAAAAGCACCCAAGTTGCATGCATGCTCCTGAACGGCATCACGCAAGTCCTGCTTCATCTTTTCATTAACCGGGTAAACACCTCCCGGAGTGGGATGAATCAAACCTCCACGCCCGATCACAGCATCAAAATGTTCCTCAATGCCGGCTTCACGCAAGGCCGCAGCAATGCGCTCACGCCGAAATGCATACTGTTCATTGATGTGGACAAAACCTGCAAGTTCTTCCGCCGTGTGACGGATGTTGTGAACCCAAAGCTGTTTCTCGTCTTCATAAACAGCTATCTTAGTAGAGGTTGACCCCGGATTAATAACAAAGATTCTCATGGTTGACTGATATTTGAGATTTATGGTTTTCGGAAAGACAGGCCAGAACCAGACTGTAATATTTGGATATGCTCGAATCGCTGCGCGAAGTCACGACCACCGGACTGATGGGGCCATGCAGCATACCGGCCATGTCAGCATGCGCAAAGAGGGTGATTGTCTTATAAAATGTGTTGCTAGCTTCCAGATTGGGAAATATCAAGATGTCAGCATTCCCGACGACAGGCGACGACAATCCCTTGATGTTGCCACTGTGAATGTCACATGCTGTCTTGACATCCATAGGACCATCCATTTGCACCCTGCCGAACTCGCCTTTCAAGGCACACTCTTTCAGCATCTCATAGTCGAGCGTGTGCGGAAACTTCTCATTGACCTTCTCACAAAAGTGCAAAAGGGCTATACGCGGCTCTTCCACCCCGCAACTATGCGCCACTTCCGTCGTGGCGCGAATGATAGCTTTGAATTGTGCCAAATTGGGGCGAGGTATGACAGCAGCATCCGAAAAAATGAGAAGTTTCGGATAAGTAGGTATATGAGCCACTGTGATGTGAGTCAGTATCTCCCCCTGCGGCAATATGCCCGTCTGCTTGTTAAGCACCGCATGCAAAAGGTTATCCGTGTTAATAAGTCCTTTCATCATAATGTCAGCCTTGCCTTCACGAACCATCTGCACAGCCAACGCTGCCGCATCATCCGGTGTGGGTACGACAAACATCTCCACATCTTGCGGATACTGGTTTCGTATATCTTCAACTCGGGCCGCATAATGACTATCTGTAATCAGTACAAACTCGGCCAATCGTTCTTTCAATGCACGAAGCACGGCATACTCAGTGTGAGGGTCATTGGGACAAACTACTACAACGCGCTTCCTTTCGGAATACGACTGCAAGTAAGCTGTCATCTGAGCAAAGTCTTTAATCGGGTTCATATATCATATTTTTAGCAAATATGGCAAAAAAGACGATAAAAGCAATAAGATATGGCGATTATTTATAGAATAAAAGATTAAAAACTATCGTTTTGTCACACAAAATCTATTGATAAACTATAAGCTGAAAAGCTCTTGATTTCATTTACATGCACAATCAACAACTTATCCTATGGAATAGAAAGACAAAAACCTCAAACTGCTTACAAATTAGAAGCAAAAGGGAAAGCATGTTAATTTAATAGAAAAGGGAACACTGATAAGCCTCCTTGTAAGAACCAAATAAGGGACAAATGGCCGACTACAATCTGTAAGTATGAACAATGTTCGGCAGATAATTTATCCGTATCAGACAAAATCCCCAGCCAAAACTCAGATTTCTGAAATCAACTCTACTTCGGAATCCATCCAAACTTACCTTAGACTCCGTCCATCCTTACCCTAGACTCCGTCCATCCTTACCCTAGACTCCGCCCATCCTTACCCTAGACCCCGCCCATCCTTACCCTAGACTCCGCCCATGCTTACCCTAGACTCCGCTCATCCTTACCCTAGACTCCGCTCATGCATAAAACATTTACCTTGTACATGCTCAACAAAACAGCTGAAAATCAATAATTAATCGAATTACAAACAATCTCCCAACGGTCCCCGGACATAACAGATAAATCCCACCATCGGATTTTGCATTCCAAGAATCAAAAGAAGGACATGAATGACATTCGTATGTAACAAGCATCTGCTATGTTTGCTTTAAAAAGATGCAGCCAATGTTGGCTTATAAAAGATAAGGTCATATGGCTAAAAAATTCACGCATTGCAAGAGATGTATGGATGTATATACATTGTTAGATTCATAATGATGTAAAAGCCTGGGGATGACTGCAAAGAAAGTCCATCCTTTTGATTTCAACGCAATTTATAATATTCGCATATATGTATCTGAATGGAGAAAAAGCAACTCATCCGAAGTAAGAAAAAAGAAAAGATGTTCATGCACGTCTTTAGTGGAGTGTTTATTTCCATAGGGATTCTGCTAGTGGCCGCTTGCATCTATATCAATGTCAGCAGCCATATCTTCAGACAAGAAGCCCAAACGGTAAAAGCTGTCATCACGGCCATGCGCGGAGCTTCCAACGAATCTCCAGGTACACCTGTGGTGGAATACATCGTTGACGGCACACACCATGTCGCCACACTCAACATGGCATCCTCATCCATGTACCCAGGTAAACAAATCACAATCTATTACAACAAAGATCATCCACAAGAAGTACGCTATTTGGATGAAAACGGTTGGTTTACCGCCATTTTTCTATTTATGGGTATTGTATTCGCAGGAATTGGCACAGCCTTCATGGCAGTAAAGCACCGGCAAGAGCAAAAGATACGTCTTCTCCAAGCAACAGGTGATGTCATCGAAGCGGAAATCACGGACATCCGCGAAAACATGAATAAAACGATGAACGGTCAACACCCCATCGTCATCAGTTGCCGTTATAGAACTTCCGGCGGACGGGTATACCTATTCCAAAGCGGTTCTTTTTGGTATGCAAGCTACGAGATTGATATGAAGAAAAAGATACGCGTTTATGTGGATCGCAATAATCCTTCAAACTATTATGTTGATGTAGACAGCGTTGTGTGATACATATAGCACTTGGCTTAATTGACAGACGCCATTTCACAATGCTCTAACAAAGAGAATCTATCATCTGTTCGACTTCACCTGAATAAAAAAAGTCCTCTTTCACCCTGCTATTGGTAAAAGAGGACTCATTGAAAACATTCAAAAAAAATTAGACAACACATTAAAAAGGAGGAGGAAGATCACTCTTGCTCCTCCCTACACGTAAACAACTAAAATTATCCACTATTTAATACCTTCCAATGCTTTTGTAGCGATTGCATCTTCAGGATCGATAGTCAAAATCTTATTCCAGTATTCCTTTGATTTTTCATAATCTTCAGTCACCAGGTAATAGTAACCTAAGTAACGATAGCATTCGATAATCGTACGGTTATAACGTGGCTCCGTTTTAGCTTTTTCTTCCAGCATAGCTGCCACTTGTTCATAATAAGGCTTGGCCAATCCTTCTGTTGTTTCCGGGTCAAGTGCAGAGTTGGTGCGAGCGCGCCAGAAATTTCCTAAATAGTTATCCGGCACAAGTTCTGCCAATTTTGCAAAAGCGGAGTCAGCTTGCAACAAAGCTTCTTTCTTCATTTCCGGAGTGTAATTGACACTATCAGCCGTAGTACCTTCTGCATAATACAATCTGCCCACTTCGAATGTCAAATCCGGTGTTTTTTGCTCTTCCGGCAATGTTTCAACATACTTGTTGAATGCAGCGATTGCTTCCTCATATTTCTCAGCACCTTCATAGCTTGACGATATTTGTCTAAGCACTTCGGTACGGTCTTTATTCATCTCGTATGCTTTCTCCAAGGAAATGACAGCATTGTTATAATCTTTCAAAGCATCCAACAAAGTACCATGATAGAGATAATCCAAATAAGTCAAGTCCTCCGTCTTACATGCTGCAAAAAAAGAATCAGCTGCTTGTTTGGCTTCATCATAACGTTTCAAATCGATGAAGTTATACATGCGAAGACGGTTAAATACCGCATGCTGAGGATTTTTCTGCAAACCCAGATTGGCAACAGCCAATGACTTCTCAAAATCATGATTCAAGAAAAGGGCAAACGAATAATTCACCAAATCCTTTTCTGTTGCTTTATCACCTTCTGCAAAACGGGAATAAGCATCAGCCGCTTTATCAAACTCATTCGCTGAATAGTAAATCTCAGCCAATTTGCGGTCAACCTCTACGGCTTGCGGGTCAATGGCTCTAAGTTCTTCCAGCTTACTAGTAGCCAACCCCGGATTAGCAGCTTTATAAATATCTGCATATTTCAAATAGGCTTCCTTGCAATTCGGATCAAAGTAAATAGCCTCTTCATAGCGTTGGCTGGCTGTACCAGGATCTTTGCGGGCTACAGCGATGTCACCTTCAAATATGGACACAGCCGCAGATTTCGAATCAGCTTTCTTCGCTATTTTTACGTAATCCTCCGCTTGCTCCAATTGACCTGCTTCCATGTAAGCACGCCCTATGGCCAACACCAAATCAACATTCTTCTTATTCTTTCCTTTTAATAAATCATCGGCCTGCTCTTCTGCCATTTCAGGATTGGTCTTAATCAAATCCTTTACTTTCTCAACTCCAGCTTTCCAGTCATCCGATTGTGCGTAAAGTGAGCTTGCCGCTACACACGCTCCCAATAAAAATAGATTAAGTCTTTTCATCATTTATGAAATAATTTTAGTTTTTATTCTTCATTTACGTTAACAGAAATATAAGATCTCAGAACTTCAGGCAATAAACCGGCTTTCAAAATGATTCGCTGTCCTCGATCACTTTGAAGGAAATTTGAAAATCCCCACGATAAACCATTACGCGGATCATTCAGCAATATATAGATTGGACGTGCCAATGGATAGTCATCATAATAGAGATAAGCTTGAAAGGGCTTATAGGAGTTATCAACACGGGCTTCGTCTTCAGCTGACACCGACATCACCCGCACTTCATCACGAAATGAAAGATGAGTCGAATCACTATGATTAGTCAACCAGTTTACACCAACAACACCAATGGCCTCAGGTGTCTTAGCCACGAAATCAATAACCTCCGGGTTTGTCTTAAGGGCATACACTTTTTTATTATCTAAAGGTTTGCCATTGCAAATAGAGTCTACAGCATAACGTACTGTACTTGAATTCTGGTTGTCAAAAACCAAATATATGTCATCCAACTTAGAGTTTGGATAAATATCTTTCCATCGTTGAGTTTCTCCCGTTAAAATACGGCGAATGTCTTTCACAGAAATCAGCGTGTCAGGATTTTGTTTGTTCACAATCAATGCCAGCCCATCTACTGCCACCTTAATAGCACGGGGCATAAACTTACGGCTCTGAAAAGATTGCAACTCTTGAGGTGTAAATGTACGTGTCGCAATCGCTAAGCGTACACTATCTTTTAATAACAAACTAACAGCTTCCACCTCTGTCGTATAAATCGGATTTATCGTGGCGGAAGGAGTCAGACTTTCAAATACATCAATTTCCTCCTGTATAATGGGCTTAAAACTTTCATCAGCCGTAATATATACAGAACCCGTATTGAAAGTATCTGTGCGCCCGTCTTTGGGTTTAGGTTGGCACGAAGCCAACAAACCCAAAAACATAGCACTCAATAATAAGTATTTTCGATTAAGTCTCATTATTGTAATCTAAAGACAATAGGTACTGTGTATTTTACAGACACAGCTTTACCATTTTGTTTTCCAGGAATCCACTTGGGCATTCCACTCAATACTCGAACGGCTTCTTTGTCACAAGAGGGGTCCAATTTACGTACGACGACAACGTCGCGCACTTGTCCATCTTTACCCACAACGAACTGACAAATAACACGTCCTTGTATACCATTCTCCTGAGCAATTGCCGGATAGCGAAGGTTCTTACTGATGTACTTCATCAATTCCGCATCACCACCTGGGAAAGTCGGCATTTGTTCTACCATATCAAACACCTGGTCGGCGGGTTCTTCTTTAGCTTGAACAACGACTTGCTTCAAGTCAGCGATATCGGCACCATGCTCTTCATCATTACCTTTCACATCGGCAATAGAAATACTAGTCTTAGAAGCATTCAGCTCATCCTGACTCTTCATTTGATCTTCATCAGGAACTTCTTCATCCTTCTTAATGACCGGAGCTGTAAACTTAATAGTACTCTTCAATGCAGGAGGTGGAGGCGTAGCCTCTACAGGTTTCACAAATTCTTTCTGCTTTACTTCTGGTTCATCCAGCTGAGAAATTGTTGTCACTTCCGTCATGGACTCATCAACAGTCTGTTCTGGAGTAGCCAACTCAATCAAAGTAGGAAGAGCACATGCAATAGCAACCACAACGATTACAATAATCATTGCACGAGTGTGACGCTTTGGAGAATCAGCACGCATCTTATATGCGCCATAAGATCTATTCTTGTCTCCAAATACGAGATCACACCATTGTAAGTTTGTCAAATCAATTTTTGCCATATAATTATCTTTTTAGGTGTGATTCATTATTGTTGTGCAGCAGCTTCATTCACCAAATTACCTTTTGCATCAAAGTTCTTAATCAAGAACTCATCACCTTCCGTAATGTCAGTGATTACATACTTACCAATATTGCATATTTGCATTTCATCAAGAGCATCAATCAGATTCTTATAAGAAGCATCGTCGGTAGCTTTAATAATCACAGTCGGAGTGTTTTTACCGCCTTTGATATCGCTCAACTTCTCCTTATATTCTTCCTCAGATATTTTCAAATCAGTTTTATCTTTCTTCAATTTGCGTACCTCATTGACAGCTGCCGCATTTCTTTTGAGCAACATAGCACGTAAACCATCAGCATTGTATGAAGTTTGTTTCAATGATGTATAATCTTCATAATTAGGCTGTCCATCATAATAGAATATACGATCATCACCCGCCAACAACAATGTAATAGCTTCAGATGCTTTAACTTTTGACTTTTGGTCATCAGTCAAATCCTCCTTTGCCGGCATACTAATTTCCATCGTCTGAGGTTTACTCATCGTGGTACACAACATGAAGAAGGTAATCAGCAACATATTCATGTCCACCATCGGAGTAAAGTCCACGCGGACATTCATCTTTTTCTGTTTGCTCTTACCTCTTTTTTCATTTGCACCTTGTTGTACTTCTGCCATATTCCTTAACGAGTTTTATTCTTCAATCTCTTTCAAGTTCGTTATCAAGTTATAACGATTCTCTCTAAGGTCTTGAAGTGATGACATAACTTGTTTAATCACAGAATAAGGAGTAGACTGGTCTGCCTTTATAGCAATACGCAAATCACGATTAGCCTCACGAGCATGACGCACCCAAGCTTTAAATTGATTGTCCACACTGTCGCAAGGAATACCCTCATTCTTCAAAATCTCATCCTGTTTGTCAGAAGGCAAAGCAAGGAACTGCTTCATCTTGCCGATTGCGACACCAAATGTGGGCGCAAGTGAAAATTTATGAATTTCTGTCGGCGTAAAAGCAATACCATAATCATTGCCTACTGCTTCCAAAACAGCACGCATATCTTGCTGTTTATCCAGGCTCATGAATATTTTTCCGTTCGGATCGACTAGTATCTGCAAGATATCCGTTTCCGGTATCTTAATTTCAGACACAGAGGCTGGAGTTGACACCATGACTGGTTCTTTCTTAATAAATGTTGAAGTCAACATAAAGAAAGTCAGCAACAGCACAGTGACGTCACTCATGGCCGTCATGTCAATGAACGTGTCTTTCTTTTTAATTTTAGCTCTAGCCATAATTAAATAATTTAAAAGGTGAGCTAAAATTACTTATGAGTAGCAGCAAAAGTCTGTACGATAGAGAAACCTACTTCGTCAAGGCTATAAGTCAACTTATCAATTTTATTAGTGTAATAGTTGTATGAGATAACAGCCAAAGCACCAGTCAAGATACCAAATGCGGTATTCACCAAGGCCTCAGAAATACCAGTTGACAATGCAACAGAGTCAGTACCACCACCAGCACCCAAAGCTTGGAATGAACGGATCATACCGACAACAGTACCAAGAAGACCGAACAGTGTACCCAACGTAGTGATAGTAGCAATGATCGGCAAGTTTTGTTGCATCATCGGCATTTCAAGAGCAGTAGCTTCTTCCAGTTCTTTCTGAATAGCCAATACTTTTTGATCTTTAGTCATACCATTGTTAGCTTCAACTTCTGCATATTTCACCAAAGTAGCAGTCACAACATTTGCAACAGAACCACGTTGTTTGTCACAAATAGCATGAGCTTTCTGCAAATCACCTGCAGCCAAGGCGTCCTTAATGTTAGCTACAAATTTAACCAAAGAGCCTTTTCCGTAAGCAGAGCGCAAAGCAAAATAACGTTCAACACTCAAAGCAATGACAGTCAAAAGCAAGGTTTGGATTACTGGCACGATGACACCACCTTTATATACTGTACCTAGCAAGTTCACAGGATGATTGTTCGGGTCGTTATTAACGAAATTCGATCCATCACCCAAGAAAAACTTGAAGATACATACCGCTACAATAAAACAGCAGATAATCACAAGACCAGCATTTTTGATACCCCAAATCTTCGTAGATTTTTTCTTAGTTGTTTCCATAATAATTTTTTTTAGTTTTTAAAGTATTTGTTTGGTTAATAAATTTTATATCATGCTTTGAGTGACAAATGTTGCTTTACCAACTTCATATCTTCAGCTAACAAAAAGTTTGAAATCCATGTTTTCCCATATTCAAAGACTTCGAAGCATTAGAAATGAGGACAAATCTCTATGAAGTATATACATGCAAAATTTGCGACAACAAAAATAATAAATTCTAGGAGATAGATAATACAATTCACATCTTTTAATCAAAAAGAGCTTCTAAAAATCAAATCTGAAAACGAACTTTTTATAATAAGCAAGAGAGTATTTCAAAACAAGCTAATGTCTGAAATCA
>OIWT01002413.1_pt1 | contig 19369 bp, 18 predicted proteins | sample 1587701 | NCBI WGS metagenome assembly OIWT01 (sample SAMEA3888904, study PRJEB22519) | human gut metagenome | biome: human gut; feature: human-associated habitat; material: faeces | place: Denmark | collected 2009
CACAGACGGTACATTAGAAAACGCTCCAGAAGGTACATTCAATGCGCTATTAGCAAAATACCTTTTAAGGATTCAAACCACTCTTTGTGGGAATGGAGAATCTGTTCGACTTTTTTGCGTTTGTAGTAAACCACAGAAATAGCAGCTTCTTGCGCTCTTTGTGTTATGTATCCATTGCTGCTACCATCTTCCATATCAATGGGGAAGCTTCTGTTGAGCATATTTCTGATTTCCTGTTCCGACACTCCATGCCCGAAAATAAGGTCGCTATCTTCTTGGTCGGCTTTGCCATGGATGTGAAGGATATTCTCCTCAATGTGGTATAGTTTTTCTAATGTATCAGTATAGTTGAAAGAGAGGAAGGCGGCATCCCTATTTTCGAGTTTGATTAATTTGGCCTTGTCACCATCTCCGATTCCCTCTATCCATTTCTGAAAAGCTGACAGGATTTCGATATGCGCCTTGTCGAGTCTGTCTTCAACAGCGTGCTCTGCCACAAACCAGTCGGAATCTCTAAAATCATCACTCCCAAAATCTGGTAGGTGTTCATTGATTTCTTCTAGAATAATATTGGAAGTAACAGCATTCGCAAGGTTGCGCTCAAAATCTTTCCATAGTTTTTTCTCTGAGCAAATGCTGTTTGAATCACATAAGAGGTCCTCGATTAGATAGAGAGTTTCTGGACTGTTCGTTTCCAGCCAATCTCGAAAGTGGATGTATTTTGTTCGCATCCCGTGGTGAAGGTCAAAACCATTCCCGATTATGTATAAGTGATTCATATAGAATGAGGTTGATGTATGTTCATAAAGAAGTGTGCATCGTAACGACAGCTGCTTGTCTCTGCCTTGATAAAGTCGGAGATGGAACATTCTTGATCTCGACCCCACAAGCGAGGGTAACCGCGTACTCGTTGCCGCTTTTGCCGATGTCGTGGAGGCGCCGGACGGAAAACTCACGGGGGCTATGTTCTCTACTTTTTCTCAATGGCGGAGTGGATGGCATTGATGACTTCTTCCCTTGGAATCAGGATTTTGCCGATGTCTTTTTCCATTTGGGAAATGAAGTCGGTCTCAGGGGTGCCGCGTGAATAATTCGCTATGCCAAGTGAAATAGCAGACATTAAAACAATAATAGAGAGTATGAGAAGGCCGGAGCCTATAGCCTCATCCGTGCCCATAACAACTGCGCTACCCAAAAGACCAGAGATGGAAAAGATCAAAAAAATGGCGGCTGTGTTGCCTGTAACGCGCGATTTTTTGTCATTTCTCTTAAGCGATTCTCGATTCTTATAGATATAGTTCAAGACGTTTGTCCTATTTTGTTCAATCTGAAGCTGTTTCTTTGCTTCTTCCGCCCTTGATGCTTCTTCTTTCTCTTCAATTTCTTTACGCCTGCGCTCCTCGTACTCCTCGCGATTGGTTCCGCAGTTACTGCATACAGGATATCGAGACGAGTATTCCAACCCGCAGTTTGGGCATCGTACAATCAGCAATGTCGCACAAAATGGACAGTACTTGGCCCCTTTGGGTATGATTTCTCCGCAATGCCAACAGAGGGACTGCTGGTTTCCTTCCTCGTTGCGGGCGGAATCCGTTGCGGAGGATATATGAGTATCTGTTAGAGGAACTGATGATGTAGGGGTTTGGTATCCGCAATAATGTCCTAGCCCGGTGACGCGGTCAACACCGCAGTGTGTACAATATTCGCCTTTCCCGAATTCTTGTCCGCAAGAAGAACACTTCATATTTTCCCTCCTTCTAATTTTTTAATGGCGAGTTGGTGGATTTCTGTCAGTTTATATAAATCAGTCTTGTGTGTTTGTGCGTCCTTGAACAGTTGCTCGGCAATTGCCATCTTTTGAGAATCGCCAATGTATCTATCCGGGTGGGCGATGCGGCAGATTGATTGGTACGTGCTCGAGAGCCTGCTACGGTCGTTGATGGTAGAAAACACATCCCCGAGGTCAAGAGGTTTGTTCAGCGCTTCCTTGAGAGCTTCCTTCCTTTTATTCTTTTTGAACCAGAACATCTTAATTCAGCATTCCGCAAAAACCTACAAAATCTTTTATTCTCCAGTCAATACTTCTCCCTGTCCGGATGTCTTTGATGATGAATGTATCCCAGTGGAGCAGGTACATTCTTCTTACCAACACCTTGTCCAACAGGATTATTTGGCCTATTATGACAATGTCTTCGGGAGGGACGGGCTTGCCTCCACAGACTTGGATCTCAAATCCGCTAGCGAATCTTGGAGCAGAGAACTCATGGCGATAGGAGGCGTCTTCTTTCCCCGGACAAGTGCTTGCCAAGAAGAGGACGTCAACTGACAGATTTTTGGAGCTGTCTTTGGCGTTTGAGTTGAACTCATCTATGAAGCGCTTCCGCTCCAGAGAGTCTCGAACGAAGAGATTGAGGACATTTTTATACCAATGGGACATTGTATTGTTTTGGGATTGAAATCTGTTGCATTTGCCCGATTATGCTGGATACCATCTGTGCTTTTGTCTGTAGCACGCTCCTGTTGTTCTCTTATTTACAAGTGAGAATTATACGTAACCCTATGTAAGAGGAAGTGAGGTCGTGGGAGTAAAACTTAGATTTCTTGGTTATATCTGCCTCTGGGCTCTTGTAATGCCCACCCATTCGATAATATGACAGAGAGTAACTGCTGTCACCTTTAGTGGAAGTAAGTTCTTCCAAATTACCACTCATGTCATAGATGCCTAGTTCATTTGGTGCAAGTTGTTTGACAGGATGCGCAGCGCCTCCAGAATTGCCTTGATACCAAGCCACATCGCCTGGAGTATTGCTGCCGCAATATGTATGGTCCTGGGATTTAGAACCTCCTCTTGCGGCATATAACCATTGGTCAGAAGTGGGAATACTAAACGAAAGACTCGTGGCATAATTCAACTTTGTGATAAAATCGGTAAAGCCATAATATTCAAACCCGCCTGCTGGATATTGAGGATTACTTGTCGTTGCAGAACCATTTACGATAGCGGTATACAGGGCATTTGTCACTTCTGTCTCGCCTATCATAAAGAATCCCCCGGAATATCCAGAGACCGGAATCATCTTAAATTCTACACCAGAAGTTTTAACGAATAAGCCTACTCGCCAATTATTATGAGATGTGTCTGAAGGGATTGCCATGTATCCGCTATCACCAACTTTTAGCACATCTGAAGAGCAGGCTCTCGTAAAGGCAAAGTCGGAGCCTACTAGGCCAAGTTTTCTTTCCGAATCAGCAAAATCACCATAAATGTATGGCGTTGTTCCTGCGGAGGACACAGTTGCGGTTATCATTGCATTGGAACTTGAGAAAGTGTTCGATGCCGGCGTGTAGGCCGTATAAACAGAAATACCTGTCAAATATATCTTTGAACCAGCTGTTCCGGTAAAGCGAATGCGCCCTGTCTTGGGGGTCATAGAGGCCGCAACAGTCAAGGTTGTCCCATTATATTCGTATGTGCCGTTTATCGTCTCATAGATCTCGGAATTCTCATTCAGAGAGACCAACGATGAATTCTGGAATGTAGCATTGGCAAAATGACGAACTTCGCACTTAAGGCTCGTTCCTTTTGCGAGATCGCCGTCATAGCTGACATTCCAGCCGCCTGAAGTGGAGTATGAAGCCTCTCCAGACACCTTGGTGGCGTCGTTGTAGAAGATGATGTAAATCTTGTCACCGTCTTTCCAGTTGGAGGATGTGCCCTTTGTGGCTACGCCCTTGACCTCGTTGTCAAAGCCTACTACGCTGCCATGGAATACCATTGGACAAGTCTTAACTGCTGATTCAATAACAGGTTCATCCTGGCCTAGTTGTTCCATTTTCTCTGCACAAGAAGCCAAACTGAAGGCGAGAACCGCCATGATGGGCCAGAAGATTGAGTTGAATGCCTTTTTCATATTTATGTACTTTTTAATTTTCCCAATTGTAATCGGATGAATATCCGTCGAATGATATATTGCCGGAGCTGGTGGTGACGATGTCCCAGTTCTTATCTCCGGTAAAGCCTGTGATTGTCACGGTAAGGTTTGTGCCCTGGGTATTGGAATCCCAGTTCTTATCCGTTCCATATCCGGTCACGGTGACTGTCACGGATGCGTTGGCTCCGATATCCCAATTCTTGTCATCTCCATAACCGACGATGATGAAGTTCGCTCCGTCTGCTGTCTGAAGGATAGGCAGTGTAATTGAGAATGTTCCTTCTTGCAGATCGGTAAGCTTAATGGTTATGGCTCCTTCGCGGACTTCTTTTGTCGTATTCTTGGTTGCCGTTACATTGAAAACTCCGCCTCCTTTCTCGTTGATGGTAAACCATGTCGCGGAGTGGGTTATGGAATACTGGCCGTCCGTGGAGATTGTGACATTCTCTGATGTGCCACCCGCCGCGAAGAAGGGAATGTTCTGATGGTCAACGGTCAGATATCTGGCGGCCTGTAAAATCTGAATCTTCACTGACTTGTCGTGGGCTGTAGTCAGGGTTATTGTCGCAGAGCGGCTATTCACAGAAGGGTTGTCTGCTATTGTTGCTGTGAAATTGGCATTGCCAGTACCGTTCTTTTGAGAGAGGGTAATCCAAGGGGGATTGTTGACAACGCTGGCCGTCCAGCTGTCATTTGTAATGACCTCTATTGCGAGATTTGCTCCGGTGGAGCCAAAAGAGTTCTCTTTATAATTGACCGTGAAATATTTGCCGGACTGAATAATAGTCACGTCGTAGGATTTGTCTCCAATCGTGAGGGTTATCGAACCAGTTCGGGAATCATCTGTGCCGTTTTCGGTCATGTGCACGCTGAGTTCACCATTCCCCGTATGGGAAGAAGGGGTAACGGTTATCCAATTGTTGTTGGATTTTGCCGCCCATTTACCAGTAGTTGTAACCGTAATCTTGAGCGTCTGTTCCTTATCGGAGCAGTTCAGTTGAGAATCGCCATAATTAAACGTCTTGCCAGGCTGCGATACGGACAATTCGGACACCAGGTTCAAACCTGCCTGAGTTGCCTTAATAACTCCGCTTCTTGATGTGACATTAGGATTATCTGCCGCCACAAGGGTAATATCCTTTCCGCCTTCGCCGCTTTGTGGAGAGACAGTCACCCAGCTGGGATAAGATGTAATCGTCCAGTTGGTGTTGCTGCTGATATGGATGTTCTTGGTTTCTCCATCGGCAGAAAAGGATAGACTCTGAGCTCCGAATTCAATGTAAATGCCACGCTGCTTGATGGGTATCTCTACCACCCGGTTGCCACCGATGCTCAGGTATACATATCCGGATCTGTCTCCAACAGCCGCGTTCTGGAGGGCAGAAACCGTAATCTTAGATGTGCCAGCATTTCCGGATTGGGGATTGACTTGTATCCAGTTCTGGCTGGTCGATGCTGTCCATGCCGCTTCAGAATTCACGGTTAACTCATATGCCCCGGCTGTATTCTCAAACTGAATGGTTGTCGTCTCCATTGTTATTCCTGCAGCCCTCTGCGTGACGGAAATCATCGCCAATTTCTTTGACTCATGGCTTATGGTCAATGTGGCGCTTCTGGAGACATTTGTAAGGTTTTCATCAACCGCGTATGAGAATGCCGTTCCGGTTTGGTCCACCTCCGCTTTCAACCATGTAGTGCTTGACGTAATCGTCCAGGTGCAATTGGACCTAACATTCATAGACCCAGATCCCGTTGCACCACTTATAGTAATTGACGTATTGTCCGGAGTTGCATAAGGGGTGGCAGCCGGTTGGGAAACAGTCATTGGGGTGGAAAAATCCCAGTCCTCAGATACTGATTTCAGATAGAATACGCCCAGGCGGTCAGTATTGCCTGAGGGGTTCTCTTCTACATCAAGGGAGATGCTCGCACTTTGTGATCCTTCTGTTGGATTAACGGATGTCCAGGAAATTAAATCTGCAAACCTCCAGGGGGTGTCAATAGATGTGATTGTAAAACTAAATGACTGTGCGCTGGCGCTATAGCACGAAAAAGCATCTTGACTTGTCCTTACATAACGTGCCTGGAGAGACGCACTGAGCAGTGAAGGATCAAAATCAGAATCAACGCAGCTGACGAGCATCAACAGCGGAAGTATCAGATATGTGGTTCGTCTTCTCATACTCATCAGAAATAAAGTCCAATTCCAAAATTCATGCGGAATCCATCAAGCCACCCCTTAGCCATCGGGGAGACGTTGTGGATTTCCTTGTATAAGGCAGATTTGTAAACGCCGAAGGCATATTCAGGTGAAATGTTCAGTTCAACAGCAGGGGCTAATGCAAAGCTGACTTTTCCTCCTGTAAAGAGATTGACCCCATAGCAAGTGTCAGGGTTGATATAGTCCGGATTCGTATCAATCTGTTCCCCTTTCAGTATTACAAAGTAAGAACCAATCTGCGGAGTTAACCTAACATGGCTTCCAATGATGAAACCATACCCGAACTTTCCTCCGACCATCAAAGGATTATACTGGTATTGGAAGGGTTCGCTGTCGGTCTGCAGGTAGTTCCAATAAACAGTCTCAGAAGGCATAATGCCATACTGAACGTGGGCTTCGAGATTGAAATTCTTAATATAGCCACCAATATAACCTCCAATCGTCACATTCTTGAAACCCGACATTGCATTGGCCCCAATAAGGAATTCCCGGTCGTAATAGTATCTTCTTCTGAGCTTGAATTCGTATTTCTTATATGGCTCGTTGACTTCAATCTTCTTTTCAAGATCATAATAACGACGTGCGGTAAGCTTGATTGTATGCTGTCCGGCAATGACGGTCGAACTCCAGAGGGTCTTTCCGGCCTCTATACCGTCAATGTATAAGGTAGCGCTCGGGGCTGATGCAATAGTGATGGGTATAATGTTTTCTAGTTTTGATTCTATCCTTGTGCTATACCTTTCTTCAAGGTCTATCGTTTCCTCATGGGTGTTGAAGCCCGTTCGCCTGATGGACACAGTATGCTTACCGATAAGCTTGCGGAAAGTTCCAGGAGAGACTCCTTCATACTGCCCATCAATAAAGACCTCTGCTCCTGCTGGTTCAGAAGAGACAATCAGTGTTCCGTAGATGGGAGTGGGTGACTCAAGCATAAGTGGACCAAGAGTCTGAGGATCGACATTCAATACGAGTTCCGTTGGCCGGTGACTTTCTTTTTTACATTCAATCTTATGCGTACCATACTCCAGTTTGCCTTTCCAGTCGCCCTGACCGACTTTGACATCGTCGACCCAAATTTCAGCATCATTATAAACCTTGAATTGAAGCTCACGGAAATTCGGTTCAAAGCGAGGATTGATCTCTACCACAACACTGTCCTTCACCTCAATTGTGCGCTCGTACGGCTTATACAGAGGTTTCTGCAATAATACGCGATAATGGCTGCTCATTAATTCGAGGTTTCGTCCAGGCGCGAATTGTGTGCTTTTTCCATCAATCGAAAGGGTCTCATCCCCGGAACCTGTAATTTTCAGCCAGCCAAATGCTTGCTTAAGCCGTATATCAAAACGCTGTGTTTTCTTGGGGTCGTTTATCTCAATCTGAGTCCGCATCGTGTGATACTTGGAAGCTGACACGGTGACATCATAAACGCCAAAGGAGAGTTCTTGCTCGCAAATGCCGTTTCTGTCAAGGGTGATCAACATGCCATTAATTTCAACTCTTGCTGATGCCGGATAAACCTGCAGTATCATTTTCTGCTTTTTACTGGAGTCATAAGTGTGGCTTCCCAGCGTTGCGTTCAGTTTGAGGATATATGTCCTGCCTTTCTCAATCTGACAAGGCAGAGGATAGTCCCTTATGACACCCAATTGTGGATGGCTGATGGTGAGTTTTCGTATGCCGAATGGCACATAAATCCACATCTCACCTCCCTCTCGGCGCACCTCCATCACTCCGAGGCTACCTGTGTCAAAGCTGAAACCATCGAGTGTGGTTTCCATCTTTATAAGGGCGCATACTTCACCATTCTGGTCTGTAACGATGGTGCCGGGGGTATTGGCCGTAAGGTCTGTCTCCGCGAGATAAAACTCACGAACCGACATCTCTTGTCCAAATGCCAGAAATGGAATCAAGAGAAATACTAAAGCTATGAGATATTTTGTCAGTCGACGCATCTAACAGCTGTTATTCTAAAAATGAGATATGTCAAACAACCCATCTACAGGATCTGGTTCAGGTTGCCATGTCCTGACCTTGATCATGGGTGCCTTTGGATCGTTAATGTCCACCAATAGGAAAAGGTATCCGGTATCGCCGTAGTTGGTTGAGTAATAGTCCTGTTTGATCTGAATTCCGTATATTTCACCGCCTTTCCCTGCTTTGATAACATCATTGTTGGCAAAGCGGATGTTAACAAATTCGTTGCTTGCAAAGCACTGGGCCAAATGTTTGATATACTGTTTCTTGCTATATCTTGTCCGGGTCACTACTTTGTCATTGTAAACGGAAAGCATATTGTTTTCTGGAATCGGAGACATATGCGCGCGTCTGGCCACGCGTCCCACAATAATGACCGCATTATCATCAAAGATGGTCTGGATATAGTCAAGCCGCTCAAGTGCAAACGCCGTTTTGTAATTCTCAAGGAATTCGATAATGGACATCCTGGCATTTTCAGACCAAGCTTGCTTATTCAAGATATCCCTTGTGGCCGCATCGTCCAAGGCGAAGGAAAGGTTCTCAACCTGTCCAAACATATTGAACGTGAATACGATGTCCTCCACAAACGATTTGCGAACTCCTCTGGCAAAAGAAAAGGACATTGGGATAGCCCTTACGACTATTCTGTCCTCGTTCTTATAGATTGTATATGTGGGTGTGCCTATGATTTTTGCGTTGCCGTATGAAATCAGGCGCTTGTATATATCTAGGCCTTCGGTTGTAAACAAATCCTTGACAGAAGTATATTCTTTGGCTCGAATGGCTATCAGGATTTTGTCCATGGAAGAGCGGATATACGACTCGTCACCCAGTTTCGTCAAGGTTTCGGTGGCTGCCTCTGTGGTTTCTTTTTCTGTTGTCGCGGCGGTTTTGGCAACCTCCTTATTCACTTTGACTTTCAGGGTCGCATAGGACTTCCTTAATGAGCTGCCCTTGACCACATTGATAACCGATGATATCTCGCGGTCAATGTGGGCCTCGTTCTTATAAGCGTACTCGTATTAAATCTGGATAGATTCTCCGGCAAATCCGGGTGCAAGTTCGATGACCCCATTACCATCCTTCGCGCTGTAGATATTGCTCCAGCGGCTGCCGTCAAAAAAAGTATAATCAAGACTGGCTACAGGCTTCTCCCTGAATGTGAAATAAAGCTCGATATCATTGCCTTTCTGGGAAACAATGGCAGGCTTGATGTCATCGAAGACTTCATTCATCTTCTCGGGAATCCAGGTCACGAGCGTATGCTCTTCATCGCGGTTATCGGTGTATCTCACCTCACTCGGGTGCTGAAGGGTTTTCAAAAGGACGTATGCCCAGTAATAATTCCTGAGTGCATCGTCAACTTTCCCTTTCTCCTCGCTTTTAATAGCGTTTCCGATATACTCGTTGACCTTGGCTTTGCGGCCTTCGAAGATGCGCTCAATCTCACTCTTCCTGATCCATCTAGCAACATGTGCATCAGGCTCGTTGCCCAAAATAAGAATCTCCGTATTGGTAAGAGTGGCGTTGGAGTAAGTGTTGACTTTGGATTCAATATACCTTTGGTATTCAGCATTGTCTCCGGAGCGGCTTTCACCTTCCAGCATTTCAAAGTTGCTGCTTACAACAACAGATAACTTGCTGATAAGGGCGGCGAGTGCCTGCTGATCAGCTTCGTCAATAGTTTCGCCCCATCCTTCTCCAGACAGGTAGTTCTGGGTATCAATTTTAATCTGCTCCCAAGTCTGCCCAAGCGAGCGGACAGGAAACAAAACTACCAGGAAAAGGAGTATGATTCGTTTCATTTTAATTCACCTTCAATATGTTTGCCTTCAATTTAAGCATATCAGGCATGGATTTACCTATGGGAGCACCAATATAGGTCGGGTCGCATATCGTATAACGAACGCCGTCAATATAGAAGTAGTCCCCAATGGTTTCAGAATTGAAATGGACCGCAGTGGCGATGTGGGAAGGGTAATCTAGTAATACCATATCCAATCCAAGCAAGTCCTTTACAAGGATAGCGAATAGGACAGATCGGTCTTCGCAATCACAGAACGGGTAATAGAAAGTCTCGTCACCAAAAAATGTCTTTTCCCTTCCAAATTGCTCGTCATCGGTTTGATATTCAAAACCGGTCTGAACGAAACTCAATAAAATATTTGCAGCCCGCTGTTCTGACTGCCCTGCCACAGCCCTCTTAAGGGTGGGATAAATCTGGTCTTTAACCGATTGGCTTAAAGAGGCCTGGGCGAATAGTTCCCAACTGCATCCCGGGTAAGTGTCCAGGAACTTTATAAGGTTCTTGTTTGTCCTTACATTTACAGATGCCATGGAGAAGGCCTTGGAACGCACATTTCTCGCCGCATTCAAATCTTCAGGAAGTACCGGTAAGGAAAGCATCCTCAAAGATGCAGATTCCTCTCCGGGGAAAGCATAATTGCAGAGTTGTATCTCACCCTGGGAATCTGACTCGGACAAATTATAAAAAGCGACACCGTCAAGTTCGAGATATGGAGCGCCGAATACGGGAGTGTCAAATGCAATCAGATTAATCAATTGGTCTCCTTGTTTAGCCAGTCTTACGCGATACCCCAACTGGCAGAGCACGAACATCTGCATAAGGATAGAATCGTTACTGACCCTGCTGCCGCAATACTTTTCAGTAAAAGCTAAGAGGAATTGGTACATCCCCCAATCACATAAAGCCAGGGACTCCCTGTATTCCAGACACTCAATAAGCATGTTATTGTAGTTGTCTCCTATGAGAATATCCCAGGCCTTGCCAACTTCCTCCATGGATGCATTTTTCAACGCATACTCCTTGGAGGTAGGAATATGGATTTTGCAGATGTTTCCAAAAAAGGAAAATGATATGATATTAGTCTCCTGGGACGGGGCTGGTTTATCCGGAACAACAGAAGGTATCGGTTCAATGGGTTTGGGCTGTGGCTTCTCCTCGTTATCCCCGAGCGAAATCACATGGGGTAAAGGATTGCTGTCCTCTGCAGGAGTGTTGTCAATCACAGGCTTGGGCTCGGGCTTGAAAGGATTTGGTATAACCTTGCTCAAGGAAGTCTTCTCCCATTCGCGCTCAAGATAGGTTGAGAATTCCTGGTTGATCCGATTACGATAATTATTGAATACGCGTTCATTGTCTTGACGCGTATCCTCGAAGCACTTGTCCATGGCTTGACGAATCTTCTCGAACGGGTCGTTGTTATTCTGGGCAGAAGCCATACAGCAAGGTGCAGTGGCGGCACAGACCGCCATTGCAACCTTGATGACAAGTGTCTCAATTCTCATAATCTGATGCGGATTGTACTATTCTTTCAAGCCTTCGTCGATCCAATCGGAAATTTGGGCACCAAATTGCTGCGCAAGATTTAGCTCTTCCAAAGCCAACTGCATGGCCTTCATCTTGGCGGCGTGTGCGGCATCGTAATCAACGAGGCAATAGACACGGACATCATAGTGTTTCTGGTTTTCACGCACAAGAGTGACACATGTCTGGATTTCGCCCTTGATTTCCTTCAAAACCAAACGCTCATAAGCCGCCACGATATCATCCGCTTGCCGGCCTCCGATATTCGAAGCATTAGATGTAATCCTGCCTTTAACAATGCCGCCGGAAAGAGTTGCATATTCATTGATTGCATTGTTCAGAGCAGCGGTTTTGCCCAGATTGACGGTAATGCAATTGTCGGCTGTCCCCACGATTTGCTTGCAGCCGGCCTTAGCCTTGGCAAGATAGCTTTCCAACTGCATCTGCATGTCACCAAGTTCAAGGAGCTTGAATCCTTCTTTCTTTAACTGCTTAGCAGCAACCTTGGCTTCCTTTTTAGCCGCACGAAGTTCCTGTTTGGTTTGGGCGGCAACGGGGCTAATAGCGATAATGGCCGCCAGCATCATAAGAATTATCTTCTTCATATCTCAATGTTTTAAATGTTATTTGAATCGCGCTTATAATTTCCCGAAGCGTATGTTTCCTGCTTCTCTCTTTGAGCTGATGACTTTTTAATAACTTGCCGCTGATTATCGGCGAGGTTGGTTGAATAACGGGTTTTCATAATACGAATCATTAGTGGACACTAATGAAATTAGGATTATAATTGTAATCTTTCTTTATAGAGTTTTCTCTCCTTCCTTCGGATTCTTCCCGTACTGATTCTCTCCCGGTTCGCTGTCCATAAGGGACCAGATGAGCAGGATGAGGCCACCGATGAGAGGTATGAGGCTGAGGAACATGTACCAGCCGCTTTTGCCGATGTCGTGCAGGCGCCGGACGGATACGCTGAGGTTTGGGACAAGCATGATGAGGTAGAAGATTGTCACCATGATATTGGATGCCGGAGAGTCTTCACCGAAAGCAAGGCCCAGTATCAGGAGAAGCAGGGCAATCAGACAATTGACGAGTACGAATGTCCAATACTCCCGTCTGCGAGCCCGGCCGCTGAAGTCTGCAAATTTCGACAGACAGATGGAATAGTAGTTCATAATGAATCGTTTATCGTTTCATCGTTCCCTGGCCTCAGGGGTGGTTATCTTAATGCAGAAAGTGTGAGGCCAAAGCTCATCCGGATAGAGGTTCTAGCAAAACCTGACACGAAATAAACAATACCCCACACCCTATGGTATGAGTGCAGCGAACGCACATCAAGCCAAAAGAGTGATGAATGTAGGTTGCCTTTCCTCCGTGTGTTTGAATTTGCTAGATTCCTATCCGAGGATAAAAGCTTTACACTTTCATCAAAAATATGTAGCGTCCCTTCAAGGGAACAGCGCAAATATAGAAAGTTTTTTCCACATTCGGCGGGGTATTGAGTCACAATGTTCATGTTCACAAAGTTATGCCATGGTGGCGAAGCGAATTTTCGTGGCAGGGCAGGCGCTGCCCTGTCCTTTAGGTGCTAAGTTACTCCGCCCGGAGCGGATGGGCCGAATTTCCGCAAGCCTTGCGGAAATCCAGGCCTTGCCAGGTTAGAGACAATTATAACATAGCTGCATCGAAGGCCTGCACGGACTTTTCATGTCCGGGTTATAGCATCTCCGCAGGAATCAGTTATACCCCGGCCGGCGCATACCCGCTGACTGTATCCCATGCAGGCGCGATCCCGGAAGTTTTCAGAGATACCTATAGTCATACGGAATCACGCACTCCATCCTGACGAGGCTTCGGTCGAGTGCTATCTTCTTGGGCTTGCCGGCATAGCCGTAGATATAATATTTTCTCGCTAACCTGTCATCGAACCGGGAGATGAAAGCGGCGCGGATGCGGGCGCATTTCTCGTTGATGGAGTTGTTGGTCGGGTCGAGCACCCTGTCAATGCTTTGTCGGATGGCGGAAGTGTCATCCCGCTTGGTGATGGCCATATAGATGGATTCGAGCTCGGCCATGAACTCTGGCAGATACTTGAACATTATTCCCTCCGGATGGCGCAGGAACAGCAGATACACCGCTTTCGGCAGCGGCTCCATCTTGATTTCCAGTCCGTTGTAGTCCGGGAGCAGGATGCGGAAGTCTTCTGTCACCACGAGCCTGCTCAGCTGCGGTTTCTGGAGGAAGAGAGACTCTATGATTGTCTCCTCCAGGCCATATGCCCGAAGCTTCTTGACTCTATCCTCGATTTCTTCGGTGAGCCTTTGGACTTCGGTGCAGAACTCGTTATCGGCGAAGTCCTTCGAGCCTTCTTCTACTTTTTTAAATAAGTTGAGGTTTGAGACTTCTCCGCTGAACTCTGTATAAAACACGTTGTCGTATGTGTCCGACTTTGCTTGCTCCACCTCTTCCCGCACGCCCCTCAGCATCTCCTCAAATCCAGTCAGCCAGTCTTCAGCCGGGGAATTGCTGAACTCGAAAATCAGGTATCTCCTCTCGAAATCCGGGACCAGAATGGCGCCGTATTCCGGCCATGGTCTGCCTGTGTTGAATGTCTCCCACATTCTTATATAGAATTCGCTCCATTTCCGGCACTGTCTACCACTATCGAGATTTGGCAAGTTATAGAAGCACTTCCTATCGGTATGGAATACGTCCTCCGTGATATCCCTAAGATTCAAAACTTCGGGATCGTAAGCGTAATCATACTTGTCCGCCAGACGGGAGAAGTCGTCTAATAAGCCGTTTGCTTGGTTATTTGAGGTTTTGTAACGCCCGGGGACGTACAGCATTCCATGTATGTTCCATACTGCCTTCTCTACTTTTACTATTCGCCCGCCTGTGCAGGCCTTGTCTGTGAATTCTGCCCTCATAAGTTATCATCCATTGTGTCCTCTGTGTCCGTAAGCTGGTTGAAACAGCTGTTGAGAATATATTCCCTGTCCTCGTCGGAGAGGTTTTTGTCACGGCGGACCAATTGCCGTATCGCTTCGTAAAATCTGTCCGAGTCCTCGGCGCTTCCTGTTTTTTCAAAAATCCCCATAATATAGCGGGCTCCGGCGTAAGCCCCGTATCCGGCGGACCAAAGTGCCGGAGTAAGCAGATCCTCCGCGAGCGCGAGGGCCTCATCAAGCCTGCCGTCCGCAGCGAGAGCCTGACCGAGATCGCGGACCACATCCGGATATACCTCCGGTACATAGCCCGCCCCGTCTTCTTCGTTGATGGCAATCATAAACTCCTCATTGCTTTTCTCAAAAGACAAATCCTCGATATAGCGTTTCCGCGCGAACTCTTCTCCCCGGCACTCTCTCATCAGCGGCAGCATGATGGAGGACAGGAACTCGTATCTGTCATCTGAAATCTTCAGATACACGAAGAAATCAGCGAAGTCCTCAAGGTAGCAGTCCAGAGCCTTCCCGTACGAATAACTGCGGCACAGTCCGATGAACTTGTCACATCTTTGCTCTGCGATGTTCCGGCTTTTCTCCATCTCATCTGGGTTGAGGTAATCGTAAGCGAGGGAATCCGGAAGCGTGTAGTCTTTGTAGGCTTCCTTGACCTTGGCGTCAAAGGCCGAGGCTGTCTCCGTGAGCTCGAGAAGCGAGGGCCTCAGGATGCCGAGGCCCGTCTGCCCGCTCATCGTGACGCAGACGAGAAGCAGGGCCGGGAAGAGTTGAGTTTTCATGAGTGACTGATTTTTATCAATCGCTAAGTTCAATCAAAAAAGCGTGATGGTCAAGCGTTTGTGCGGATTGTGTACGAAGTGCCCGTATTCTGTATGAATTGCAGGCCGTCACGGTTTCGCCCGCCACAGGATGTAGCTTTCGTTGTCGTATTTGGGGATTCTCTGCTCGTTGAACTCTGTCCGGTGTCCGTCCTTGTCGCGCCAGAACCCGTAGGACGTGCCGCCTACCAGGTAGATGGCGTTGTCGACTCCGAGGTCCACGAGGGCCTGTGAGAAGTCGTGGAACGACTCCGGTGTCTGGCTCTTGACCACGAAGAACTCGCCGCCCCTCTCGCACAGCGCCTTGCGTGAGGATTTCCCCTTGGGGCCGCTTTCCGCCGGCGTGCCGTTGTCCACGAGAGGGAACTGCCTGAAAAAGTATCCTCCGGTCTCTGTGGCCCTCTCGAAGAGAGGTGTGCTCTCCGCCACCCCGACGGTCATTTCTCCGTTGATGATGCTGCAGAACCCTTTCTTCGAGAGTCCCCACGCGAGCGGCTCGCCTTTCAGCACGAAGGCTCCCAGTATCTTGCCGTTGTCCGCCCTGATATCTGCGGCCTGGGTCGCGAACACTATCTGGGGGTCGTCGTAGTCAAGCGAATGTACGCACAGTTCCGGGACCGCGTTGTGCGGGATGTAGATGGAGAGGGGGATGTCGTTTATGGTTCTCTCCTGGACTTCCGTGCAGGCGGCCTCGTCCACGCCTGCGTACTCGCTCAGTTTCTCCGGACCGGTCTCCTTCCGTGCCGGTGCGGTTTGCTCGAACACTCCCGGCTCATTGGGCTCTGTGTCCCGTGTCCTTTCCAGTACGAGCAGGGCTGCGGTGACGGCGATGATGAGTACGCCGGCTGCGACCCCGCACCAAGTCAGGATACGGTTCCTGCCGGATCCGGATGCCCCGCCTATGATTCTGAACTCATCGTCCCGTATGTCGTTGTCTTTTCTCATTTGTCCCTTGGATTTTCTATGAACGCCTTGAGTTTCACGAGCACTTCTCTCGATGCGGAGAGCTCGTGATATGAGCCGCTGCAGTCCGACAATACCAGCTACTGCCGGGAGGTGTCGATGACATGGATGAAACCGGTGTTTATGATCAGGCTTCTGCCGAGCCGCAGAAAGGTGCTCCCGGCGTTGGCGGCCTGCGCCCCGATGATCTCCTCGATCTGCCCGAGCTGCAGACTCACGAGCCTTGACCGCCCGTCGCGCGTGATGACATTGGAATAGTTCCCGTCTGATGAGATGTACATCAGGCAGTCAGCCGGTATGCGCAGCAGTTCCGTCCCTTTGCTTATTATGATGCAGTTCATAAACAACTGTGAAAATACACAGAAAAACTCTTATAACAAAGCCGTCCGCCGAATGTCCGGCCGCCGCAAAACGCCGGTACAATTATTGGAATTATTCCCCGACGATTACCAAACACCGGAATGAATGTTATATTTGCATATATGAAACGCATCACGATACTCGCATCTCTGCTCTGCCTCTGCATCGGGGCGGGAGCACAGTCAGACAACTTCACTCTCGGCAAGTGGACCGAGATACACACGGCCATGCTCAAGGAGCTTTCCAAGTCCTATGTGGATTCGCTCCCGGTGGACAAGATCGAGCGCCGGGGTGTCGACGCGATGCTTTCCGGGCTCGACCCGTACACGGTCTACATCCCCGAGGAGGAGAACGAAGACCTCCAGATGCTCATCCACAAGACCTATGGCGGCGTGGGCGCGGTGATCTACAAGCCGGAGACCTCGGGCAATGTCATCATCAACGAGCCGTACGCGGGCAGCCCGGCATCCAAGAGCGGGCTCGTGTGCGGGGACGAGATAATGGAGATAGACGGGCAGACCGTGGTCGGGCTCACATCCCAGCAGTGCAGCGAGAAGATGCGCGGCGATCCCGGGACGACGGTCAACTTCAAGGTCAAGAAAGTCCGCAGCGGCGAGATCACTGAGGTGGCGGTGCTGCGCGAGAAGATACGCATCCCGGACATCGAGTTCGCGGGGATGATAGGTGACGGCGTCGGGTACATCTCCCAGACCGGATTCACTGACGGGGTGGGGAAGGAGATGCGCGAGGCTGTCGTGTCCCTCAAGAAACAGGGCATGCAGACCCTGGTCCTCGATCTTCGGGGCAACGGCGGCGGCCTGATGAACGAGGCGGCGGAGATCGTGTCCATCTTCGTGCCTAAGGGATCACTGGTCGTTTCGGCCAAGGGCCGCGAACCGGATTCCAATTACCAGCTGCGCACAAGGCGTGAGCCGGTGGACACGAAGATGCCGCTTATCGTGCTCGTGGATTCAGGCTCGGCATCGTCATCGGAAATCGTGGCCGGGGCGCTCCAGGACATGGACAGGGCGACGATAATGGGACAGCGCACCTTCGGCAAGGGCCTGGTACAGAGCATCAAGTCCCTCCCGTACGGGGGCGAGCTCAAAGTCACCACGGCCAAATACTACACGCCTTCGGGCCGTTGCGTGCAGGCGCTGGATTACAGCCACCGCAACGAGGACGGCAGCGTCAGCCAGATTCCTGACTCTCTGACCCGGGAGTTCAAGACGGCACACGGGCGCACGGTGCGTGACGGCGGCGGCATCACCCCGGACGTGAAGCTCGCGGACAAGACCTACAGCCGCCTGACTTATGCGCTGGTGGCATACGGGATAATGGAATACTACGCCCTGGAGTATGTGCGCGCGCATGAGAGCATCGCTCCGGTTGATGAGTTCCGCCTGAGCGACGCGGACTACGAAGACTTCGTGAAGTTCGCCAGCGGCCGGGAGTTCGACTACCGCTCGTCCGCCAAGACATATTTTGACCGTGTCAAGGAAGAACTTGAGAAAGACGGACTTAAAGAATCCCTGTCCTCCCAGCTCGAAGCTCTCGACAAGGCTATCGACATGGAGAAGGAGGAGTTCCTGAGGCTCAAGAAAGATGAGATAATCCCGTTCATCGAGGAGGAGATAGTCGTGAGGTACTACTTCCAGGAGGCCGGCGTCAAGGTGCGTATCCGCTACGATGACGCCCTCAAGCAGGCTCTGGCGAGTCCGAGGATACAGCAGTATTGATGACATTCAGCACGGAACTCATTGTGCTCAGCTCGACCAAGCTCGGAGAGAAGAGCCTGGTGGTGCATTGTCTGACTCCTGCTTTGGGGCGTCGGAGTTTCATCACGACGATTCCGTCCGGCGGGGGGATGGCCCTTTTCTTGCCGCTCAACATACTGGAAGGGGAGGTCAGCGAGAACCCCAAGTCCGACCTTTGGCGGGTCCGTCGTCTGACGGCGGCCAGTCCGCTCAACGGCATCCGCTCCAGCATGAGCAAGAACTCCATCACGCTTTTCATGAGCGAAGTCCTCTATCGCACGGTGCGGGACGGTGTCCTGGAAGACGGCCTGTTCGACTGGTGCCGGCGTTCCATCCTGACACTTGACGCTCTGGAGAGTGATTTCAGCAACTATCACCTGCGTTTCCTTCTGGAATTCGCCGTGGCGCTCGGGTTCTCCCCGTCGCTCACGGATCTGGCGCCTTTTGCCGGAGAACACCTCTCCGAGATCCGCACCCTGCTGGAGAGCGATTTCGCCGGCTCCATGCTGCTGCCGCTCAACGGGGTGGCGCGCAATGAGATAGCCGAGAGCCTTCTGCAATACATAGGCTTCCACTCCGACTGCCGCCTCAACATCCGTTCCCTCGCCGTCCTGCGCGAACTCTGGCGGTGAGAACCGTTCCCTCGCCGCCCGGGTCCCCCGGTCCCGCGTCAGGCCCAGCTCGGCACGCCCCGGCCGATTCTGTCGGTTCCGTTCTGGCTCAGCCGGTCTTGCTCTTGTTTTCTTGGCCCCTGGATCTCCGGTGTCGCGTCCCGGTCTGTGACTTGCTTTCCGGTTTCTGTTTCTTGGGCCCCCGGTCCCCTATCCTCGTGCTTTCCAGCTCCGGTGTCCCGGTTTCGGCGTCCCGGTTTCGGTGTCCTGGCGTCGGCGTCCCAGCTTCGGTGCTTCTCGGCTCCGGCTGCTGAAACTCTAGCTCAGGTCCTGGCCACTCAGCCCCGGCAGCCCAGGTTCGGTCCCGGCCGCCGATCTTCGGTGTCCCGTGCGCACCAGGCCCCTTTCTGCGCACGCGGGCTTCTGAAAATCATCGCGG
>OIWT01002414.1_pt1 | contig 19363 bp, 18 predicted proteins | sample 1587701 | NCBI WGS metagenome assembly OIWT01 (sample SAMEA3888904, study PRJEB22519) | human gut metagenome | biome: human gut; feature: human-associated habitat; material: faeces | place: Denmark | collected 2009
AATGCGTTTGGTATATATAACTTTGGCAAGAAAAATTCTTTGTTATGGAAGTTTTTCCGCCAAAGTTTTGTTAGGTACTAATACGTATAATTCCCAAAAAAATAATATACTCAACAGAAGGCCAATGGCATAAAAAATATCCAGAAGAACAGTCGAAATATTATTATTGGATGGGAAATTTTCATTTTAGATGAATATTTGAACGATGAATAGTCGTTGTTAGATAAAAGAGCCGTATCAAACTTTATTTGGAGTGATGCTACGGCTCTTTTTTTTTGCATTAAAATTTAGATTGAGTATTACACTACGACCGGAATGGGAACATCCGGACGCTCCAGCGCACGGCCGCAGGCAACCTGGTGGACGACCTGATATACGGCTATTGGGGCAACCGCCTTGTGAGCCTGAGCGAGCAAGTGCGCACGTCCCAATCGGGCGACGTGTATTTGCCGGGCAATACGGCTTCCGACATGTATGAATACGATTTGAACGGAAATCTGACAAAAGACAGTCGGAAAGGTTTGGAATACAAATATAATCGTCTAAATTTGCTGGAAGAAGTCTGGAAGGATGGCGAAATGAAAGCACAGTACAATTATCTGTCAGACGGTACGAAGGTGAGCGTTCGCGACGGCAGCGGAAAGAACGGTTACGACTATGTGGGCAGTGTGGTCTACAAGGTCGTGGGCGGACGCCGCGAGTTCGACTGTGCGGTAGTTGGCGATGTGCATTTCACAAATGAAGGTGTCCGTTATGTCCTGACTGACCAGTTGGGGAGTGTCCGCGCGTTGATAGACGAGGAGGGAAATGTTATGCAGCAAAATGACTACTACCCTTTTGGTGCAAAAGTTGCACGCGATGACTATGCGGATTCGGATGATAACCGTTTCCTGTTCAGCTGCAAGGAAAGTCAGGAGCTGTTGGATTTGAATGCGTATGATTTCGGTGCCCGTATGTATGACGCTTCGTTAGGCAGATGGAATATGGTTGATCCGTTGGGTGAGAAGTACGTGAATCTGTAATAGTCCGCAGCTGTTTAATGACCCTAACGGGACGGTCTTGATGCTACGTGGAAACATCGGTGAGATAATAATGGCATATTTGGTAATTTATTGTCAAATAAGCAGAATTTGAAAAGGTGCTGACCTTTGAAAAAGACTTATTTGGATGGTTTTGACCGTCCGACGCAAGAGATGCAAGTCCATGCTTCTCTTGACGATATTCTGTCAAAAATAGAATTTTAGGCGTGTTCGCAAAATTTGGAAGTGTTTGCCCTGGCGACTACCGAAGGCTTTTGGCGATGTGAAAAAAACTCTTTTTTCCTTCTTAACTAAATTTTCTTCTTTTAAGGTGTGCCCGATTGAGACGCTTGTTCGTCTATTAATCAAAACAACATTTGTTTTTAATTGGAAAAACTTGTTTAATTAAAGTAAAAGGCATGAAACCTATTTCATTGAAACATCGTCTGCGTTATAGTTTCCTGTTGCTGGCCAGTCTCACGCTGTTGCCGACGACGGAGTCGCAGGCGCAAGAGAGAAAAGAAGAGATTCGGCTGGAGGTGACTCAAAAACCGTTGTCTCAAGTGTTCCGCCAGTTGGAAAAGAGTACCGACTACAAATTCATGTTCAGTCATGACGACGTGAAAGGATTGCAGGTGACCCGCAAGGTGCAGGCTGGCGACATCGAGACCGTGCTGAAGCAACTTTTGGAGGGACTGCCCCTGACGTACTCCATCAAGGGCAAGTTCGTCTACATCGTGCCCAAGAAAGGTGTGCCGGCAGCAGTCGAACAAAGCAAGAAAACGGTCCGCGGCCAGGTGGTCGACGCAGCGGGCAATCCGCTTCCCGGCGTGTCAATCTTGGTGAAAGGCACAAAGACAGGCACGGCTACTGACCTTGACGGAAACTATTCGCTGGATATGCCGGCAGAGGGCCACACCTTGTTGTTTTCCATGATAGGCATGAAAAACGTGGAAGAACGTGTGGGCAAACGCACCAACGTCAATGTGACGATGGAGGAAAATGCGGAGATGATGGACGAGGTGGTCGTGACGGGCTATCAGCAGCTGAAGAAAAATGCGTTCACGGGAAATGCCACCGTGGTGACGAAAGACCAACTTTTGAAGACGAACAATAAGAATGCCATCGCCGCCCTGCAAGCTTTCGAACCCTCCTTCCGTCTGAAGGAAGCCAATCTGTGGGGTTCTGACCCGAACAACTTGCCGGAGTTTACCATCCGCGGCGAGAGCAGTATCGGTATGAACCGCGGCCTTGACGTGGAGTCGGCACGCCGCTCGCAACGTACGAATCTGGCGGACAACCCGAACCTTCCCATCTTCATCCTCGACGGCTTTGAGGTGAGCGTGCAGAAAATCTACGATATGGACATCAACCGCATCGAGAGCATGACCATCCTGAAGGATGCTGCCGCTACGGCCCTTTACGGTTCGCGTGCTGCCAATGGCGTCATCGTGGTGACGACCGTCGCTCCGAAGCCGGGCGAACTGCGCGTGACATACAACTTCACAGGCGGAATGGAGTTTCCTGACCTTTCGGACTATAACCTTTGTAATGCCGAGGAGATGTTGCAGGTGGAACGGCTGGCAGGTCTTTTTACAGGAGAAAATGAAGCAGAGCAGCTGGATGAAGATATTCGTTATAATGATTTAATGAATGAGGTGCGCCGTGGCGTAAAGACCGACTGGTTAGCTCAACCTGTACGCAATGTGTTCAACCAGACGCATAGTATGAACCTGTCGGGTGGTGTGGAGTCCATCCGTTATAGTGTCGATTTGAATTATAACACGCACAATGGTGCCATGAAGGGTTCATTCCGTGATGTTTATGGCGTAGGTTTGACCTTGGATTACCGTTATAAGAAATGGTTGCAGGTGATGAACCAGGTGAGTTACACGGTGACTAAGTCAGAAAATTCGCCTTATGGTGATTTTTCTAAATATGCGGCTTTGAAGCCCTATTATGCACCTTATGATAATGACGGGAACTTGTTGGAAACATTGCTATCTTCTAACAATGTTGCCAATCCGCTTTATCAAGCTCGTTACTTAGGTAGCTATTCAGGACGAACGACATTGAGCGATTTGACGGATCAATTGTCTGTCAATTTGTATTTCACGGATAACTTTTTCTTTAAAGGACAGTTTTCTGTGACTCGCACAGATTCGGATACAGAAACTTACGTCGACCCGAAAGATCCAAGTTTTAATGATAAGCCAAGTAAGGAAAAGGGTACGTTGCAAACACAAAACTCTGTGTCCTATAATTGGAACGTGAATGCCTTATTTTATTATAACAAGGAAATAAACAAGCATTTTATAAACGCAGTGGCAGGTGTTAATGCACAAGAAAGCCATAATGAGAATACGGATATTCTATATCGAGGTTTTCAGCTAAGCAATCTTCATTCACCTAGCTATGCTGCAGACCAGCCAGACAAGGCCAATGTTGCAAGAAGTAAAGATCGACTAGTTGGAGTTTTGGCTTCTCTTAATTACTCATACAATGACATCTATTTGGCAGACTTTTCATTTCGTATGGATGGTTCATCAAAGTTCGGACATGAGGACCGTTTTGCTCCTTTCTGGTCAGCTGGGCTTGGAATTAATATTCATAATTATGAGTTTCTACGTAACAATCCGGTGATTAACACACTGCGTCTGCGTGGTACATACGGAGTTACGGGAAATGTAAGTTTTCCGTCTTATGCGGCTGTGTCAACTTACCAGACTTCAGATGACTGGTATTTTTCTACTCCCGCAAATACGTTAATTGCATTGGGAAATCCGGCGCTGACTTGGGAGAAGACAGGTACGTGGGATTTTGGTATTACGTTGGAAATGTTTAATCGCCGTTTGTCTATTGAGGCTAATTATTATCGGAAAGAAACCACAGATCAGTTGTCTCAGTTAAATATCCGTACCTCGTCAGGTTTTGATACCTTTTATACGAATGCGGGAACTATTTTAAACAAGGGTTACGAGCTTAAAGTCAATGTTGTGCCTTATCAGGACAAAGACTGGACTGTGGCATTGAATGCAATGATTGCTGGGAATAAAAACCGTATTACTGAGTTAGGGCAGGATGCAGCGGCTTATAATCAGAAAGTACAGGATTTTTATGCTGGCAAAGGTAATGAAGCTGGAAATGGAGAGTATGAGGATTTGAAATATGTACCTTTGACGCAATATTATGTTGGGGCATCCACTACGGCTATTTACGCAGTACCGTCTTTGGGTATAGATCCTTCAACAGGAAAGGAAATGTTCCGCAAGCGCGATGGTTCGGTGACACATACCTGGAACTCTGCGGACATTGTAGTTTGTGGTGATACAAGTCCGAAGGCGCAAGGCTCATTTGGAATAAATGTCGGATGGAAAGGTTTTTATCTGAACACCAACTTCTTATTTCAGTGGGGAGGTGAGAACTATAATGAAACACTTTTGCAAAAAGTGGAAGAAGCTGATATTGAAAACAGTAATGTTGATAGGCGAGTTTTGACACAACGTTGGCAACATCCGGGTGATGTGGCACCGTATTATGACATGAAGTCGACAGTGAAAACTCAACCGACATCACGTTTTGTGCAGAAAAACAATTATTTGTCTTTTAGTAGTCTGTCTTTAGGATATGATTTTGAGCAAAAGGTTGTTCAGAAATTGCATCTCACATCGTTAGGGTTACGTTTTAATGCTAATGATTTAGCTCGTTGGTCGACTATCCGCGAAGAGCGTGGTACAAGCTATCCGTATGCTAAAAACTATAGTTTCACTTTAAGCTTAGGCTTTTAATTAATGAATTATTTTATGAAAAAGGTTTATATAAATATATTCATATGTTTGTCTGTATGTTTCATGACTGCTTGCTCCGGTTGGCTGGATATTGAACCTGAAGGTCAGGCGACGAATAATAAATTGACAGAAACAGGAGATGGTTATCGTACAATGCTGAGTGGTGTGTATAAGGCAATGACATCCAAGAATCTTTATGGGGTGGAATTGCAGTTTGGCATTGTCGATTGCATGTCCAGACAATATACGTGGGAATGGATGAGTTCTACTGGTGTAAGTTCTAGTTCGATTTATCAGAAAGCACGTGATTTTAATTACTATGATGTCAACTTGCGTGAGACCATTGACGCAATATGGAAAGACGGTTATAATGTAATCGCTAATGCCAATAACTTAATTCAAAACATAAAGGATGAGGACCCGAACAAGTTTGCCGAAGGCGAGCTGGAGCGTGACATGATTTTAGGAGAGGCTTATGCCTGCCGTGCCTTGATGCACTTTGACTTGTGCAGACTGTTTGCTCCTGCTCCCATCGAAAATGAAACAGGTAAATATTTGCCATATGTGGATACATATCCCAACATTCAGCCAGAAGCAATCGAAGTAAAGCCCTTTCTAGAGAAGGTTGTGGCTGATTTTAAAGAAGCACAGCGTTTGACGGCACGTATTGATACGACAGCTATCGGTATGAGTGCGAATGCGTCGGCTAATGCACGTTTCTATAATCAATTGGAATATGGAATGGAGGGAGCTTCTGATATAACAGAATTGGATGATTTCTTTTTGGGGCGTGGCTATCGTTTGAACTATTATGCGATAACAGCTTTGTTGGCGCGTGTATATCAATATATGGGTGAGGATGATTTGGCTTTTGAATGTGCAGACCAAGTTATGAAGTTCCAGGCAAAAGGTGCGAATGGAATGGTATACGACATGTTTGTTCAGGATGATTGGTATACGTTGCTCACTGCAGATAATAATGAATCACGAACTGATTTGAAAACTGTATCGAACTTAATCTTCGCGTTATATAATGAAGATTCTTACATAGATTATAATTTAGAGCAATTCTTTCAGAAACGTTCGGAAGCGCAAGGAGGTAATTCTAGTTGGTTTGCTCTTGATTTGAATGGCCAGGAAATATTCTCATCTGTAGACGGTGTTGATGAGAGAAATGAAGATTATCGTTATCTGTATTTGTTGTTTGCTCCAGATTATTATATTTTTAATAATGGTGATAATTACAAAATTTCAGCAAAATGGTATTGTAGTGAAGATATAGATATACGTACAAAGAACTTACAGACGTTACCAATTATACGTGCTACTGAAATTCGTTATATTATGGCGGAGCACTATGCACGTAACGGGAATTTTGCTGAGGCTTACAACATTCTGAATACGATTCGGAGTAAGCGGGGAGTTTATACATCATTACCTGAATCCAACAGTTTGGATGGTTTCTTGAAGGATATGATTCGCGATGCTCAGCGTGAGTGGATTTCGGAAGGGCAACTTTTTTATCTCTATAAACGTCTTGGCGCGAAAGTGAAGATAGGTAATACGGAACGGAAATTGAACAAGGCCGAATACATGTTGCCTATACCAGATAATCAAAACATGTAACATATAATTCAATTTGTAAAGATATGATACGAAAACTAACTCTTTTGTTGGCTGTTATCGGTGGATTCTTAATGACAGCTTGTGAGGAACAAGATATAATGTTGTTTGGTGAAGAGCGCATTGTGTATTTTGAAAAGTTCTGGCGTGATGCTATGGTTGGTACAGAAAAAGCAGATTCAACAGAAATTACTTTTTATTTTAACCATCCAACAGATCTTCATCAGACAGCAGACTTGATTGTTGTGTTGGCAGGGCGTAAGGTAGAGCAGGATGCGCATTTTCGTTTGCGTGTTGTGGATGATATGACGACTGCTCATCCGGAGGATTATACATTGCAAGACGAGTATACATTTCGAGCTATGCCAATACCGGATGATGCCACTAGTATGCAAGATACCATTCATATCCAGTTTAATAGAACTTCTCATTTGGATGAGTTAGAAGATGGATATCGTTTGGTTGTGGAAATTGTACCAACGGATGAATTGCAAGTGGGACAGTATGAGCGTTCGCGGGCTATCATTTATGTTTCTAGGAATCCTGTACGTCCGCTTTGGTGGGACATTGAGGTCGAAACTTATTTACTTGGTACATATTCTCCGTTGAAATATAAACTATTTTTGGAAAATATTCCGGGAGCGAGAGATTTGGATGAAGAAGTTATTGTGAATGAACCTGATGTCGCTCGCCAATTGGCATTGGACTTTAAACAATGGTTAATCAAGAATCCAACAATGGATGAAGATGGATATCCGATGGAAGTTCCGGTATAAAAAGTAAAAACATATAAAATAGAATGGTTATGAAGAAACTAATATACAGCTTGCTGGCAAGTGTGTTTGTATTGACTGCTTGTTTTGAGGATGAGGGTAATTATGATTATGTGGAGACCAATCCACCTCATTGGTTGGTCGATTATACTCAACCGACTTATTTTGTAGGTTATCAAAATGGCAATATAACCCTTGATGGAAGTTCGTTTTTCACTTGGGATACTGATTCTTTAAAGCGTTCGGAAGAAGTACGTTATGAATGGATTATCAACGGAAAATCCGTAGCAGAAGGGATTAAGGTGACACTTAATACTGAAGAATTAATGGAAAAAGCAGGTATCGAGGAATACTCTGGATCAATGGGAACCTATGGATCATTTAATGTAGTAGAAAAGTCCACAGGTGTGAAATACATGGCGAAGATTATGTTGTGGTGTTATCCGAAGTATTCCGGAGGGAACTGGATAATTTTGGCAGACAAGGACAATAATGCTAAACTGTCTGCGATTCGCGATTTTTCAGAGATTGAAAATGGAGCTGTAGTGACGAAGTATGAGATTATTCAGGATGCTTACGAAGAAGCTAATAACGGAGAATCCATCCCGGGTAAACCGTTAGGCATGAATTGGGCTTTGGATAGGCATATAGGACAAAACGGTTCGATTACAGTGATTACAGATCAGGGTGGTTATGAATTAAATGCAGAAGACTTGTCCTTTTATGCGAAGATTGATGCTGAGCAGTTTTTGAATGGTACGCCTGCCAATTTTGAATTGATGGCTCGTGTCGACCATGATGGAACGGACTTGTATCAACCCGCAACGTTTTTAGCATCTTCCGACGGACAAATCTATACGCGCGTGATGTCAAAGAATTATTTAGGTGGAAAGTATCTTTCAGAACCTTACTATATTGATGACAAGGGATATAAAGTGAGCATGTTTGGCAATGCTTTATTCAATGGGATGATTCCTTGTTATGATGAGAAGAATCGTCGTATTTTGATCGCTACAGTCAATTTGTAAGAAGTTTCGGTGGGGGATGACAAATTGTTGATTTCACAACCTAAGGTTGTAGCTTTGTCCGGAAGTCCTCAATATGGCGCACCTGTTGGCCAATTCCCTGAAGGGACAGAAATGCTGTATATTGGTTTGAATAAATTTACGACAATGAATGGACAGATGGTTTTTGTGTGTTTGTATAATGAACCAGGGAAAGTCGGCACTCAGCTTAGGCACTTTGCTGTATATACTACAGGTCTGAAAATAAATGAGGAGGCATTTCAGTTTTTATTTACCGATTTTGAAATGCCAGAGCGTTTGGATGCGTCCAATCATATTGTTTCTAGTGGTAGTAACCGAGTGCCACAAACTGCCCAATTGGCTGCACGCAGTATATTCTACTCTATGGGAACAGATGTCTACTGTATTCAATATGCAGCTTCTTACTTATCTGGTTATAGGAAAATAAAGATGGCATTGAATGATGTTACATCTCCGGTAACTTATATGACTATTGCTTTCTATAATTGTGACCAATTGTTTGTGGGATGCGAGAATGGCGACGTGTTGATTTATGACATTAACTCATATGATATGCCTATCTTATTATTTAAAGGAAATGTTGGTGGAAAAGTGCTTAAAGTACGTCAGCTTGGAGCACAATCTACTCAAAATGATAAATTTAATGTTTAAAAAGAGAATTATGCATAGAAAAATAAGTTTAGTAACTGTTTTTTCTTTTTTGGGATGCATATCCCTGATGGCCCAGACCGGCTACCAAGTGACTTTCGTCAACAAGCAGGAGGCTAACGGCTTTAAGCCGGAGAAGGTCTATCTGTTTTCGATTGAAGACCGCGCGGTGTTGGACAGCGCCGCTTGTGAGAACGGGACGTATGTCCTCAAGGGCACGGCTACGTTGCCGAAATTGGCCTCCATCTGCGGGACGGCGACCGGTTATAATGTCGTGGCAGCATTTGTCCTCGACGAGACTCCTCTTCAGGTGGTGCTCGACCGCGGCGTGAAGGTCGAAGGTTCGGATGTCAATGCCCGCATGGCGGCCATCACGGACGCCATCAATCAGGGCGGGGTGGACCAACGACGTATCCAGCAGGAGGCTACGACGCTGGCTGAAAAGTATGGTGGACAGTTGCCTGACTCCATCGGGAAACGTTTGGACAAGGAATGGGAGGATGTCTCGGCGCGTCAGATGCATGCCCTGCGGCAGGGTATCCTGGACAACAAGGACAATCTTATCCCGGCTTATTTCATCTTCAACTATGACGATGTCTTGGGCATGGATTTTCTGGATACGTATCTGCGTGACTATCCCTACAAGCAAAATGCATTGTTGAAGTCGACCTTCCACAAGCTTGAGGGTGCGAAGCGGAAAGCTGCTGGAGCGGCTTTCACGGACTTTGCATTGGCTGACATGCAGGGGGTGTCGCGGAAGTTGTCTGACTATGCAGGCAAGGGGCATTACGTGCTGGTCGATTTCTGGGCCAGCTGGTGCGGGCCGTGCCGGCAGGAAATGCCCTTGGTGAAGTCGCTCTATGAGAAATATCATCCGAAAGGATTCGAGATTGTAGGTGTCTCCTTCGATACCAATAAAGAGGATTGGACAAAGGCTGTGGAGCAGATGGGCATGACTTGGCCCCAGCTTTCAGACTTGAAGGCTTGGAAGAGTGAAGCTGCCCAGCTCTATGACATACGTGCCATACCGGCGACACTCTTGATAGGGCCGGATGGAAAGATTGTGGCTTCCGGTTTGCGGGGTGCCCAGTTGCAAAAGAAGTTGGAGGATATTTATGAATAGTGCCTGAGATGGCAATCTTTTGTCTGCGGTCTGTCTGCTGTTGTTGGTGGACAGACCGCTTTTTTTGTGCGTCTGACTACCCATGCTGTGCCGTGCGCGGCATGGGTCTTATTTGTTTGCGGGGATGAAAAATCGTCCGGAGGACATCCCTTTATTCCGCCCGACCTTACCCTCCTTTCCGCCCGACCGCGGAAAGGACTCCGTCCGTGGCTACCCTCCTTTCCGTGGTCGGACGCAGTTAAGGGGGCTCGCGGGCAGGGCTCTGCCTGCGTTGAGGCCGTGTCGGTGGAGAGGTGCTTGGGGATAGATTGACGGGGTCGGACGCGCGGGAGGTCAGTCGGACGGTGTCGAGGGGTGGAATTGGCCGGACTCCAGTTCTTCCACGTCGTGTACGTCGTGGTGGATACGGAAGACGGGGACACGCATCTTTCGGCTGTTGCTGGCCGTGTAGGTGCAGACGATGCCGCAGTGGCTGGCTGTGGAGACGGCCGTGTCCTTGATGATGGCGAGAGGTTGGGCGGGTGCGTCGGTTTCAGGCACGTAGAGCTGGAAGTAGCCTTGGCTGTCACGCACCACCTGGATGTGGACTTCGGGCGAACTGTCGCCCCGCATGAATGCCTCGGTCTGGCAGAGCAGGGTCAGCGCGTCGCCTTGCTGGCGGTAGAAGTAGATGCGGTCTTCCTTGCCGCCCACTTGGAGGTAATAGCCGTCGACGTTTCCCGTGAGGTCGGGCGAGTCGGCCATGAGGTAGATGCGCAGGTGGTTGTTTGCCGACGGATTGAACGACAGGCGTACGTGCAACTGCCAGCACGTGCGGTCGGGTGTCGTGAGCGGGGTGGCGAGACAAGCCGTTCCGGCCTGGTCGCTTGTGTCGTAGAGCCGGATGAGGCCGTCGTCTTCGATGCGGAATTTTTCCGTCTCGCCGTCCCATGAGAGCGGGTCGTAGGTGTGTGTGTCGTCGGTAGGGACCGAGGGCCTGTTTTCTTCCGAGGGGGTGTCGGGCGGAAGGCCGTCGCTTTCTTCCACGAACACCGGTTGGCTGCAGCCGGCAAAGGCCAGGCCGATGCATAGCAGGCTGACGAGTATCGGATGTCTGGGCATGGCAGTATCTTTTTTGATGGTCACAGCACAAAGTTAGGCAATAGTTGTTCTGTTGTGCTATTTCTTGGGAGTTTTTTGTCGTGTGTTGCGGATGGGCCTCTTCCGATAATGGTATGTTTGTCTCGCCGGGAGGGTTGAGGCCGGGAGAGGTGATTCGGGATGGAAACAAGTCCTAAAACATTCCTTCGGCTGTTGGCTAACTTGGCGGAATGAATTACTTTTGCAAAAACTTAAAGACCTATGATACAATCAATGACCGGATACGGCAAAGTGACTGCCGAATTTGAAGGAAAAAAGATACATGTTGAGATAAAGTCGCTCAACAGCAAAGCGCTGGATTTGTCCACGCGCATCGCCCCGCTCTATCGGGAGAAGGAAATGGAGATTCGTAACCTGATTGCCGGACGTCTGGAGCGTGGCAAGGTGGATTTCAACCTTTGGGTGGAGAAAGACGTGGTCGATTCGGCGACGCCCATCAATATGGCCGTGCTCGAAAGTTACTACAAGCAAATCAATTCCATCGCCGAGACCACAGGCATCCCCCTGCCGGACGACTGGTTCGCGACACTGTTGCGCCTGCCCGACGTGATGACCAAGGTGGAGGTGCAGGAGTTGTCGGAAGAGGAGTGGGCTGTCGTGAGCCAGGCCATCCATGAAGCGATTGACCACCTGGTGGCTTTCCGCATACAGGAGGGCGCGGCCCTCGAACGGAAGTTCACGGAAAAACTGGACAACATCACCGCACTGCTGGCTTCCATCGAAGTGTATGAGACGGAGCGGGTGAACCGCATTCGTGAGCGCATCGTGGAAGCGCTGGAGAAAACGCTCAGCGTCGACTATGACAAGAACCGCCTGGAACAGGAGTTGATTTACTACATCGAGAAGCTGGACATCAACGAGGAAAAGCAGCGGCTGGCTAACCACTTGCGCTATTTCCGCCAGACGATGGCCGAGGGACACGGGCAGGGCAAGAAGCTGGGCTTCATCGCGCAGGAGATGGGCCGTGAAATCAACACCACCGGCAGCAAGTCGAACCATGCCGAGATGCAGAACATCGTGGTGAAGATGAAAGACGAGCTGGAGCAAATCAAGGAGCAGGTGTTAAACGTAATGTAAACAGATATGGGAAAACTTATCATTTTCTCTGCGCCGTCAGGCTCAGGCAAATCGACCATTATCAACTATCTGCTGAAGCAGGGGCTGGACCTTGCATTCTCCATTTCAGCCACCAGCCGCCCGCCGCGCGGGACGGAACGCGACGGGGTGGAGTACTTCTTCCTGACGCCCGACGAATTTCGCGAGCGCATCGCACGAGGTGAATTCCTGGAGTATGAAGAGGTCTATCCCGGCCGCTTTTACGGCACGTTGAAGTCGCAGGTGGAGAAGCAGCTTGCCGAGGGACAGAATGTGATTTTCGATGTCGACGTGGTGGGCGGATGCAACATCAAGCAGTACTACGGCGACCGCGCCCTGTCGGTATTCATCCAGCCGCCTTCGGTGGAGGAGCTGCGCCGCCGCTTGGTCGGACGGGGCACGGATGCTCCGGAGGTGATAGCCGACCGTGTGGCAAAAGCTGAATACGAGTTGGGATTCGCCCCGAAGTTTGACGTGGTCGTGGTGAATGACGACTTGGAGACGGCTGAGCGGCAGGCTTTGGACATCATTCGTAACTTTTTAAAGAAATAGCCATGCTTGTATTGTTCTATCTCATCATACTGGCAGCCTTAGGCGTGGGTTGTTATGCCGTCCTCAAGGAGGAGTATGTCATTGTCATTGCCATGGTGTTCGTGGTCTTCCTCCAAGTGGTGAACATTTTGAATCATAAGAAACGAAAACGACGTTGATGAGTACATCGCTCCATAAAGTAGGCATATTCGGAGGCTCGTTCAATCCTATCCATGTGGGCCATCTGGCCTTGGCCAACTATCTTTGTGAGTTTGGCGGGCTGGATTCGGTGTGGTTTCTGGTGACACCTCAAAACCCCTTGAAACGTCAGGATGACTTGCTCGACGACTGCCATCGGCTGGAGCTTGCCCGCATGGCCATCCAGGACTATGCGAAGTTCCATGTCTCCGACTTTGAGTTCTCGCTTCCTCGCCCGTCTTACACGATTCACACCTTGCAGGCGTTGAAAGTGGCTTATCCGGAGAATGAGTTCCATCTCATCATGGGCAGCGATAACTGGAAGGTGTTCAACTTGTGGCACCATCCCCAGCAACTGTTGGCTGAAAACCGCCTGATCATCTATCCGCGTCCGGGGTTTCCCGTAGATGCCTCCGGGCTGCCTTCGCAGGTGCGGTTGGTCAAAGCTCCCTTGCTCGATGTCAGCTCCACGTTCATCCGGGAAGGGTTGCGCCTGGGCAAGGACATACGTTTCTTTTTGCCGCAGGCCGTTTATGAACGAATCAAACAAGAAAAATGGTATTTATGAAAAGACTCAGTGTATTCATGGTGTGTTGCCTGTGTGCCTTGTTCGTGCAGGCGCAGGACGAACTTTACAAATACGACCGTATCCCCGACTGTTTTCAGCAAGTGTTCAACGACGTGGCAGAGGAATGTGTCACGTGCATTCTCAATACGCCCAACGGCCAATATTGGGGGCAGGCCCGCGACGGCATCCTCTACGGCTACGGCATCTTCATCAGCAATGATGGCAGCCAGTGGGTGGGACAGTATCGCAACGGGGAGTGCATCTTCGGCATCCTGATGGGCAACAAGACGGCCAATGTGGGTTCGAAGACGTTCTATTCACTCTATGACCTCACGACCGGCGAACTTCTTCGCATCCAGACCCCCGACGGCGTGCAGGCTCCAGACCCGCAAGCGGCCAAGGACTATCGTTTCGAGTCCATGACTTATGCCAATGGCGACCGCTATGTCGGTGAGACCTACAAGGGGCAGCGTCATGGCTACGGCATCTATTACTGGAGTGACGGGCAGTTCTGGTATGGGCAGTACCGCCACAATGTGCGGTGCGGCTACGGCGTGCAGTTCGGGGTGGACAACAAGCTCTTTATCGGCAAGTGGTTTGACAATGAAAAGCTGAAGGACTAAGGAGCTTTCTTCAGCGTGACGACCACAATCTCACTGGGCGCGCAGATGCGTAGGGGCACGTGCGAGGTGCCCAGCCCGTTGGTGATGATGACGGGGAGGCCGTGGCTGCTGGCACGTCTTCCCGATAGCAGGCGTGTGCCGTATTTTGACCCTGTCCTGGGTGTCCACAGCCGGAGGAATGAGATTTGTCCGCCGTGTGTATGTCCGGCCAGGGCCAAGTCTGTGTGAGGCACGGGCACGTCTTCCACATAGTCCGGTGTGTGGACCAGCAGGATGACGAAGTCGTCTTCTTGGAGTTCCGTCGTGGGTGAAATGCCGTTGGTTTTCAAGTCAAAGGGGTTGCGCACCCCGCTCACGATGATGAAGTTTTCGCCTTTCCGTATCGTGTCGTTCCGGTGTTCAAGCAAGCGGATGCCGTGGTGCTTCATGGCAGTCCGGACCTCGTCCGTGCAGCGTGCGTAGTCATGGTTGCCCAGCACGGCGTCTATGCCGTAGGGCGGGGTCGCTTCAGCCAGTTCGGCGAACAGTTCTTCTACATATTCACATCCCTCGTGATAGTCGCCGCCCAGCAGGAGCAGGTCGGGACGGAGGTCGCGCAGGGCACGCACGAGGCTGTGCAAATGTTTCCGTTTGAATTTGCTTGGATAGTGTGTGTCAGAAATGAAAGCAATGCGGAAACCGTCAAAAGTTTCCGGCACTTGGGCGTGTTCGAACGTGTAGCGTTTCGTCCGTCCTACGCCCGGGTAGCGGCTCAGTGAGGCACACGAGGCAAAGAGCAGAGCCGATAGCAGCAGGATGATTCCATTTCTCATGAAGCAAAAGTAGCACAACTTCCGAATACCTACAAATAGGTATTGTGTGACTTTGAGTCCCGCTCTAACTTTGCACTGCAAATTGTATAAATCTAAATATAAAAGCACGATCACATGAAGATTAAGTTTATTATGATGGCATCAATGGCAGCTTTTGCCTTGACCTTCACAGCTTGTTCTGGCAATCAAAAGCAATCCGGAACAGAAACAGCCGAAACACAAACATCTGCTGTTCAGACCATAGATGACTTGTTGGCGCATGCCGACTCTCTGGTGGGGCAGCAAGTCACCTTTCAGGGAGTCTGTACGCACACGTGCAAGCACGGAGCTACGAAAATGTTCATGATGGGAAGCGACGACACGAAGACCATCCGTGTGGAAGCTGGCGAGCTGGGTTCCTTTGATACGAAATGTGTGAACTCTATGGTCGAAGTGACGGGCAAACTTGTAGAACAGCGCGTCGACGAGGCTTATCTCCAGAAGTGGGAAGCACAACTGAAGTCGCAGACAGCGAAGGCACATGGCGACGGGGAAGCAGGTTGCGATTCCGAGAAAAAAGCACGGGGCGAGACTGGCAACACGCCCGAAGAACGCATCGCCGACTTCCGGGCTAAAATAGCCCAGCGCAAGGCTGACACGGGCAAAGATTATCTGTCGTTCTACTACGTGGAGGCGCAGAGCTATGCCATCAAGTAAGGGTGCGCTTGTCCGCAAGCTATGCCGCTGGGTACACCGGGACTTGTCGTTCCTGTTTGCAGGCATGATAATCATCTATGCGCTTTCAGGGTTGTTTCTGAACCATCGGAACAGCATCGATCCCAGTTATACGGTGAGCCGTAAGGAGTATCGGATTACGGAGGCACTCCCCGGCAAGGACGGCATGACACGTGAACGGGTGCTCGCGCTGCTCCGTCCGCTGGATGAGGAGGAAAACTTCACGCAGTTCTATTTTCCACAGCCCGGTCAGATGAAGGTGTTTCTGAAAGGAGGCTCCAGCCTGCTTGTGGACACGGCGACGGGACATGCCGTCTATGAGTCGGTAAAGCCCCGTCCGCTCATCGCGCCGATGGTGAAGCTGCATTTCAATCCCGGAAGTTGGTGGACCTGGTTTGCCGATTTCTTTTCCGTCTGTCTCATCCTCATCACCCTCACGGGACTACTGATGGTGAGAGGGAAGACGCTATGGGGACGGGCAGGCATCCTGCTGCTTGTGGGTATCCTTATTCCCATCCTGTTCCTGTTTATAGAATGAAGAATCAAGAATGAAGAGTGAAGAATGTCTCTGCAGGCAGAGCTATATGCACTCTTAATTCTTCACTATTCATTCTTCATTAAAACTCTTTCCTAATCATGACTGCAATACTAGAATGCAAACACCTGACCCATTATTATGGGAAACGGAAAATCTATGAAGACTTGAACTTCGAGGTGCCGCGCGGGCGTATTCTCGGCTTGCTCGGCAAGAACGGCACCGGCAAGACTACGACCATCAACATCCTGAGCGGATGCCTGAAACCACGTGCAGGCGAGTGCCGCATCTTCGGAGAGAACATACAGACCATGTCGCCGGCCATGCGCCGGAATATCGGACTGTTGCTCGAAGGACACGTGCAATATCAGTTCATGACCATCACTCAGATAGAAAAATTCTATTCGGCTTTCTACCCGGGGCAGTGGCGGCGTGAGGCCTACTATGAACTGATGGACAAGCTCAAGGTCGCTCCGGGACAAATCATTTCCCGCATGTCGAACGGACAACGCTCGCAAGTGGCGCTCGGCCTGATTTTAGCTCAAAACCCTGAACTCCTCATCCTCGATGATTTCTCGCTGGGTCTCGATCCGGGTTACCGGCGGCTCTTCTCCGACTACCTGCGCGACTATGCCCGTGCCGAGGGCAAGACTGTCTTCCTCACCTCCCACATCATACAGGACATGGAGCGGCTCATTGACGACTGCATCATCATGGACTACGGGCGCATACTCACCCAACAGCCCGTCCGCCGCCTGCTCGACACGGTCCGCCGCTATACTTGCCACGTGCCGGACGACTATGAGCCGCAGTTGCCCGCCGATGAGTTCTATCACCCTTCCGTCTTGCGAGGAGTGATGGAGACTTGTTCTTTCCTGGAGCCTGCCGACGCGGAGCGGAGACTTACCGAACTTCGCGTGCCGTTCACCCGGTTGGAAAGCGAGAAAATCAATCTCGAGGATGCCTTTATCGGCCTGACTGGAAAATATTAACCTCACTTCAAATTTAGACAAATGCTGAAAGCTATATTATATAAGGAGTGGATAAAACTCCGCTGGTATGCCTTGCTGGCCGTGCTGGTCACGACGGGTGTGGCTGCCTATTGCCTCCTGCGTATGGACCGCGCCGTCACCTTGCGTGGGGCCGGGCACATCTGGGAAGTGATGGTGTTGAAAAATGCCATTTTCATCAACTATCTTCAGTTCGTCCCTCTGTTGGCGGGCGTGTTGGCGGCTCTCGTGCAGTTCATGCCTGAGATGCAGCGCAAGTGCTTGAAGCTGACGTTGCACCTGCCGTGTTCGCAACAGCGGATGGTGTTCACCATGCTTGCTGCCGGCGTGCTGGTCCTTGTCGCGTGCTTTGCGGTAAACGTTCTTGTGATGCTGGCTTATTTGACCACGGTGTTGCCCGCCGGTCTGACTCTGAATATCCTTTCGGCTGCTGCCCCGTGGTATCTCGCAGGGTTGGCCGGATACCTGCTCACAGCTTGGGTCTGCCTGGAACCGACTTGGCGTGTGCGCGTGGCGGGACTGCTCGTGGGTGCACTCGTCGTGCGCGTCTATTTCCTTTCGGCTGTGCCTCATGCCTATGACAGCTTCCTGCCGTGGCTGGCTGTGTTCACGTTGGCCCTGTCGCTGCTGTCGTGGCTGTCGGTCACACGCTTCAAGGCTGGCCGGCAAGACTGAACGCCCCGTTTTCCATTGACCAACATATTAAAAACGAATGACTCATCATGACACGACTCAGTAGATTCTTTCTTTATTTCATTCTTGTCGTCCTTGCCATCTGGCAGCTTCCCTGGTGTTATGCCTTCCTCACGGTGAAGGCCGCGCCACAGCGTTTCGTCATGTATAGCTCCCTGTTGGGCGACTTCCTCCTCACAGGCTATGAGGAAGGCATCGGCCTTACGCGGCACGACACGCAGGGACGTTCCTACACCGAGCAGGAGGTGGACAGCCTCCTCCCCATGTTCTATATGCGCCAGCTCGTCGCGGACGAACGTTTCCCCGACTCACTCTTCGGACAGCCGGTCAGTCCCCGCGAAGTGCAGCAGACATCGTTCAATTTCCGTATGCGGCCTTCAGCCGTTAATGCTCCGGCTTCCGGCATTTATTTCTTGCTGGAGTCACGTCCGAAGCGGGTGGAGCTTCAGATGCCTGACGATGCGTTCCGTTTCACGGATGAAGGCGTCGAATTTATCGTGATGGAGACCAATACGCTTGATGCCGGCAAGAGCACCCGTTTCATCGAAGCTCTGCTCGCGAAGGGATTCCGCTTCCCGCCCCGCCGGGTGGCCGGAAACCCGACGACCATGAAGGAGTATGACAACGGCTATCTCCTGCTCGATGCCGACGGGCGACTGTTCCACTTCAAGCGCGTGGCCGGCCAGCCTTACGTGAAGGCCTTGCCCCTTCCTGAGGGCGTGGAGGCCCGGCATGTGTTCGTCACGGAGTTCCGCGACCACAAGCTCCTGGGTTTCCTGGTCGATAGCTGCCACCGCCTGCATGTCGTCCGTGCTGACGGTTCAATCGCGGAGACCGGCATTCCGGCCTACGACCCGGAACGTGATGACTTCACCATTTTCGGCAACCAGTTCGACTGGACGGTGCGTGTCGCCTCGCCCGGCATGACCCACTATTATGCCTTGCGGGCCGATGACTATTCGCTGCTGAAGACTTTCGACATGCCTGTCGATGGAGGTGAAATTCCCGGATTGAGTTTTACTTCGCCCTATGACCAATATGTCCGCCCGCGCTTTTAGAGACCATTGTTTTTAGTGCGCTGTGGCACACAGGGCTGTGCGAGGCGGTTTGATGCAGGCGACACGGATGTTTCTTTTAAATGTCCGTGTCGCCTGTGTCGTTTGTCTTTTTACCCTCGGTCGCTCGCTAGTCTTTGGGCGATTTTTTGATTTAGTTGACTTTTGTCCTCTGTCGGATTGCCCGCTATTTGTCTTATAACGGGAGCTAATCGTGCTCAAAAACTCATCCCTTATCATCGGGCGATAAGTTTACCCCACGTTTTTTAGAAACAAAAGTCCCTGTATGGCTTTTTTCTATCTTTTTCAATGCACATCCTTGTCTGCCGGAGTCTGTGCCGGAAGGGGGAAAACAGCGGACTGGTGTCG
>OIWT01002415.1_pt1 | contig 19360 bp, 18 predicted proteins | sample 1587701 | NCBI WGS metagenome assembly OIWT01 (sample SAMEA3888904, study PRJEB22519) | human gut metagenome | biome: human gut; feature: human-associated habitat; material: faeces | place: Denmark | collected 2009
CCGTCTGCGGGGCGGTTCGCTTTCGGCAGACCGCATCAAGGCCGACTACGACATGATCAAGAACCGCGACTTCCTGATCTACGGCCCGGTGAAGAACGGAATGGGGGCGGCGGAATGAGGCTGCTCCAATGGCACGATGCCCGCGTAGTTGAGCGCGGCGGCGCCCGGGCCGCAGATGTCGGCCGCGAGCTGGTTGAGGGCAAGGCATTGGGAACGGGTGAGCCTCGCCATGTATGGAGCGGCACCGAACCGCGCGGCAGCTGGTTGCTTTGCGCCATTGTGGTGCGTCGGCCGGTTCGGTGGAGCGCCATACATGGCGCGATTCTCCACCGGTGCGAGCAGCAGCAGCTTGCCTTTTGCGCAGGCGTCGAAGGAGCGGCCCGGCGGCTTGTACCTGGGCGCGAAGCCGTCGGCCTTGAGCGCAATGAGCGGCAGGCCTTCTTCCATCGCGGCGCGGGCGATCAGCTTCTCGCCGGGGCTGATGCAGGGCGAAACAAGCACCGCGCCGCGCGCGGCGGCGTCGAGGAGGCGGGCCTGTTCGGCGGCGAGGGCTTCGGGCGAAATGCGGCGCGAGCACTGGATCTGAAGCCGGCCGGGGCGGTTGAGCAGGAACGGGTTGCCGTAGGCGGCATAGGTTGCCCCGGCGAGCGGCAGGGCGTTGATGCGCGTGAAGTAGTCGGGGTGGGCACGACGTACCGCCAGGCGGCGGGGATTGCCGCGGATGTAGCGGAAGAGGATCTCAAGCTGGCCCTTGTGGGTGAGAATGCGGTCGTGGTAGCCGGGGGTGAAGAGGGAACGGGCCATGTATGGCCCTTCACCAGACCGGGCGTTGCACCCGGACGGGCCTTCGCCGAGCTGGGCATTGATTCCGAAAGATCTGCCGCCAAGTTGATTCGGCGGTGTGCCAGCGGGGTGCGCAGGCGGGTTTGGTGGATCGCCATATATGGCGCGGCAAGCCTTGGTGCAACCTATTTTGAGCCCTCTCACCACCTCGCCCAGATGGCGGGCCATGCGGCGGCGCACGAAGAGAAGGCCATGGAAGTGGTCGGGCATGACGGCGCATTCAAGCAGCTGCACCTCGGGATGGAAGCGCGGTATTTACCGCCAGCAGTCGGCGACGGCCTCGCCGAGCGGCGAGAGGGCGACACTTTCGCCGGCAAGGCTTCCGAGAATCGGGCGACGGCCCTCCACTTCGAGGGTGATCATGTAGATGCCGCGTTCGTGGTAGTCGTGGCAAAAGCACCGACGCTTCATGGAATGGATGACGGGGCGTTCCATACGACGGGCATTATAGGGAATGATTCTGGTTTTAGCAAGGAGGCTGCGTGATGAAAACTGTGGAAGCGGCGATGCGGTCGGTGCGTGCGGGAAGTGTCGCCCTGCTCTACGCACTCATCGGGCTCTGTGCGACCACTGGCTCCGCCGCGACGATGATGGCGACGACAGAGCCGTTCCGGCTCTCGATCAAGCACAACGGCATCCGCCCATCGACGGGCGATGAAGAGCTGGCGTATTCGAGCCTGTGGAATGGCGGCGATGGGCGACTGTTGCGATTGCACAGGATGGCGCGGCGATTGCCGAGGGACTGGCGGGCGAGGGTGAATGCGCGTGGAGCGTGGCGCGCAACGGCACGTACACGCTCACGCACACGACCTACACGAATGGCGTGGCGGGCAAGGTCGAGACAGCCACGTTCGCCGTGACGGGCCGAGACGTGCCCTTCGGCGCGGGCGAGGTGGGGCTGACGGCGCGCCTGACGGACGGCCTCGGCCTCTTCGCGGAGGTGGGGTACGAGTGGATCGACCGCTTCGGCGCCTCGGCGGACGGCCTCTCCGCGCGGGTCGACTTCTCCGGCCTCGTCGTCTCCGCCGGCCTCGCCGCCTCGTTCTGAGCGTTCTGAGCGGCAACACGTTGGGCACGGAACTGCCGGGTTTGCTATAATGCCCACATGAAAACACACTTCAGACTCGCGTTGGGGGTCGTGGCGACGGCGCTGTCCGCGTCGTCCGCGACGTTCTATGTGGATGCCCGGACGGCGGCGGGGGGCGACGGCTCCCCGGCGCGGCCGTGGCGCACGGCGCACGACGCCGTGGACGGCGTGCGCGCGGCGCGGAAGGCCGGCGCCGTCAAGCCGGGCGAGGCGGTCACGGTTGCGTTCGCCCCGGGCGACTACTTCGTGGGAAGCGGCCTGCGGCTGACGGCGGCGGACTCCGGCACGGCCGAGGCCCCCGTCGTGTGGCGCACGGCCGGGGCGGGGTGCGCGCGCCTGACGGCCGGCGTGCGCGTGCCGCCGGAGCGCTTCAGGAAGGTGGACGACCCGGCCGTTCTCGCGCGCCTCCCGGAGGAGGCGCGCGGCAAGGTGTACGTGGCGGACATCTCGTCCCTCGCGCCCGCGCAGATCCCCGCGCTGGCGCAGGCCTTCGGTGGTACGCCCACGGCCCCGCTCCTCTTCGTTGGCGGCCGCCCGGGCACGCTTGCGCGGTGGCCGAACGCCGGCTTCACCTCGTTCACGCAGGTGGTCGACCGGGGCGGTCTCGTGAAGCGGAATCCCGGCGGCAGCGACGCCCGCACGCCCGGCGCGTTCGTCTACGACAACCCGCGTGCGGCGCGCTGGAACTTCGACGCGGGCGTGTGGCTGAACGGCTACTGGACGCACGACTGGGACAACCACTCCGTGCGGGCCGCGCGCTACGGCGCCGAGAACGGCACGAACCACGTCGTCCGCCTCGCCGCGAGCGTCCCCTATGGCGTCATGGGCGGCACGTGGGGACGCAAGGAGCGCCGCTTCTATGCGTTCAACCTGCTGGAGGAACTGGACGCGCCCGGCGAGTGGTGGCTTGACCGCGCGAAGAAGCTGCTCTACCTCTACCCGCCGAAGGGCGCGCCGCAGGCGGCGGACGCGGTGACGCTCGCCTTCACCTCCGAGCCGATCCTGCACGCGGCGGATGTGCGGCATCTGCGCTTCGAGCGCCTCGCCTTCGAGTACGGCCATGGCCGGGGCGTCGTGCTGCGCGGGTCGGACGTGTCCTTCGTGGACTGCCGCGTCGCGAACCTGGGCGGCACGGGCCTCACCGTCGGCGGCTCCCGCAACGTGGTGCGGAACACCGAGGTCTGCGACGTCGGCTGTGCGGGCATCGACGTCAGCGGCGGCGACCGCCGGACGCTCGTGAAGGCCGAGACGCTCGTGGAGGGCTGCCACATCCACGACTGGGCCCTCTTCCGGCGCACCTACGCGCCCGCCATCGGCGTGAACGGCTGCGGCGTGACGCTGCGCCGCAACAGGATGCACGACGCGCCGCACTCGGCCGTCCTCTACGGCGGCAACGAACACCTCTTCGAGTACAACGAGGTCTTCCGCGTGCTGCTGGAGACGGGCGACGCCGGCGCGTACTACACGGGGCGCGACTGGACGACGATGGGGAACGTCCTGCGCTACAACAACACGCACGACCTCGGCGCGGAGGGCGACCACGCCAACACGATGGGTTTCTACTTCGACGACTGCGACTGCGGCGACGCCGTCTACGGCAACGTCTTCCACAACGTCGCGCGCGGCATCATGGTGGGCGGCGGGCGCGAGCATCCCATCCGCAACAACGTCTTCTCGCGCTGCCAGATCGGCCTCTCGATCGACTGCCGGGGCATGACGTGGAAGCACTGGAACTCCCTTGAACACGGCGGCTCCTCGTGGATGCTGGAGGAGAAGGCGAAGAAGCTCGACTACACGAACGGCGTGTGGGCGGCGAAGTATCCGCGCCTCGCGAAGATCATGCAGGATCATCCGCGCGAACCGCTCTACAACCCCGTGGAGAACAATGTCTTCATCGACTGCCGCCGGCAGCTGCTCGCGCTGGACGGCAAGGCGAGCGAATGCCTCGCGCGCATGGCGCCGATCGCGGGCAACCTCGTGATCAACACCGTCGGGACGAACGGCGTGCAGACGGCGAAGCCCGACCCGCGCATCGCCGCCGGCTTCCGCATCGTCAACGGCACGCCCGAGCAGCCCTTCGACGCGGGCTTCGTCGACGCCGCGCACGGCGACTTCAGGCTGAAGCCCGGCGCCTGGCTCCTCCGGGAAATGCCCGCATGGAAGCCCCTCCCCTGATGTGGTATACTGTGCGGCCAAACGGGACACAAGACTATGTTGGCAATCGTTGACTACAAGGCCGGAAACCTGACGAGCGTGCGCAATGCGTTCGCGGCGCTGGGCGTCGAGGCGCAGGTGACGCGCGATCCGGCGGTGATCCGCGCGGCGGAACGGGTCGTCTTTCCGGGCGTCGGCGCGGCGGGGAGTGCGATGGCGAACCTGCGCGCGCTGGGGCTTGAGGAGGCGGTGCGCGGGGCGGCGACCTCCGGGCGGCCGTTCCTGGGCATCTGCCTGGGAATGCAGATCCTCTTCGAGCATTCCGAGGAGGACGGCGGCGTGGACACGCTCGGCATCCTGCCGGGGCGCGTGCGGCGTTTCCCCGACGTGCCGGGCTTCAAGGTGCCGGAGATCGGCTGGAACCAGGTCCACCGCGCGGGCGCCGCGCAGGACGCCGAATACTATTTCGTCCACTCCTACTACGCCGAGCTGGGGCCCTGCACGGTCGGGACGACGGCGTATGCGGGCGTCACGTTCACGAGCGCCGTCGCGAAGGGGGCGCTCGTCGCCTACCAGTTCCACCCCGAGAAGTCGGGGCGCGTCGGCCTGGAGTTGCTGAAGGAGTTCGTGTCATGCTGACGAAGCGCGTGATCCCCTGCCTTGACGTGCGGAACGGGCGCGTCACGAAGGGCGTGAAATTCAAGAACAACGTCGATCTCGGCGATCCGGTGGAAATGGCCGTCGCCTACTCGGAGGGCGGGGCGGACGAACTCGTGTTCTACGACATCACGGCGTCCGCCGAGCATCGTCCGATCGACCTCGGCATGGTCGAGGCCGTGGCGCGTGCGGTGCGCATCCCGTTCGCCGTGGGCGGAGGCATTTCGTCCCTGGCGGACATGGAGCGCGTGATTCTCGCCGGCGCGGAGAAGGTTTCCGTCAACTCCCTCGCCGTGCGGAATCCCCAGATCGTCGCCGACGGCGCGAAGGCGTTCGGCGCGCAGTGCATCGTCCTCGGCATGGACCCCGTGCGGAGCGCGCGCTGTCCGAGCGGCTACGAGATCACGACGCGCGGGTTCCGCGAGTTCACGGGCATGGACGCCGTGGAGTGGGCGAAGCGCGCGGCCGACCTCGGCGCGGGCGAGATCGTGGTCAACTCCGTCGACGCGGACGGGACGCGCGACGGCTTCGAGCTCGACCTCACGCGCCGCATCGCCGAGGCGGTCCCCGTGCCCGTCGTCGCCTCCGGCGGCGCCGGACGCCCCGAACACCTCGTGACGGTCTTCCGCGAGGCGAAGGCCGACGCGGCCATCGTCGCGGGCATGATCCATTTCGGCGACTACACGATCGCCCAGATCAAGGACGCCCTGCACGCGGCGGGCGTGCCCACGCGCATGACGTGGTAGCCGCAGGGACTCTCGTCCACCCAAGATTTGTACAGTAACGCTCCGGGAAGGAAGGGAGGGGGTGTCTGCGTGAGATTCCCCTCCTGAGGCGTACCTCTCCCTCCCACTCCCACCCACCACCGCCTTGCAGTGGTGCCCGCTTGCCGTCCGTCGTCTCGCGCGTCGTCGTTTTGTCTCACGCAGAGGTGCGGAGAGGCAGAGAGCGCAGAGATTGATTGGGTTGATCGACGAGTTTCTCCCTGCCGAAGTTGACAGGCAATCCAAGCGGGAGATTCATGGCGACAAGATACGTTCTGAGATGTCGCCGGCTCTCTCGTTCCCCGTCGTCGTCTCAATTTTCCTCTCTGCGCTCTCTGCCTCTCCGCGGCCTCTGCGTGAAAATCGCCACTGCGGAATCCCGCGTTTTGCCGTGGTTGCCCGAATGAGATTACGATGCGGAAAAATCTGGGGCGTTCCGTGTGGCGGCCGCAACACGTTGCGGCCCTCCCGTTGGGGTAGGCGGCGTGGCCGAGTGGGAGGGGCGCGTTCGGACGCCACGCGCCGAGACATGTGGGCGGGGATTGCGGTCGCGCGGGAGCGCGACCCATCCCCTAGAAGCTAACACCTAACACCTGAAACCTGAAACCTAACACCTAACTCCTGTCCTCATTGACGCTTGGGGGGTGGGATGGTATACTTCATGTGTCTTTTGCGTGGGTAGTGTATGCCTCGAAACGGCGTTACGGGGCTTGGGCGGAGGATTTGCGCATGTGCATGATGGACGAAATAGCCGCGAAGCGTGATGCGATTCACGCTCTCGCAAAGGGGCATAAAGCCGAACGGCTTTGGGTCTTTGGTTCGTGCGCCCGCAGGGAGGAACGCCCCGACAGCGATGTTGATTTCCTCGTCAAGTTTAGCGACGGCATCGGGCTTGTCGAATACGTTCGCTTCGAACGCGAACTGTCGCACCTTCTTGGACGGAAAGTCGAGCTGACCGTAAACACCGCGCTGTTGCGCGAACCACGCTTTGCGGAGCGTGTGTGCCGGGAGGCCGTCGCGATATGACTGGAATGCTTGACGGCGGGTATCGGGACGAGACCCGCATTGTGCATATGCTCCAGGCGTTGGAGCGCATCGAGCAGGAAACCCGCGAGACCTCGCGCGACAAGTTGTTTTTCGACGATCGTCTTACGCGGGCCATCATTCTCGATTTCATCGTTCTCGGCGAGGCTGCCAACAACGTTACGGAAGCGTACTGTGCAGTCCATCCAGAAGTCCCATGGGCGGACATTGCGGGATTCCGGCATAAGCTGGTACATGACTATTCCGGCATTGACTTCGGCATCCTGTGGGATACGATGACAAACGACGTTCCCGCGTTGTTGACGATGTTCCGAAAACTTGTTGCGGCGTTGCCGCCAGCCCCCGACAAGCCGGACAATATCGGGGACTTCATGTAATCATAGATCGCGGAGATCGAAATGAAAAGGTGCAGTCCCTCGGCGGCTGCAACACGTTGCGGCCCTCCCGTTGGGGTAGGCGGCGTGGCCGAGTGGGAGGGGCGCGTTCGGACGCCACGCGCCGAGACATGTGGGCGGGGATTGCGGTCGCGCGGGAAACCTAACACCAATCCCAATTGTGCTATACTGTGCGGACGGATTTCGGGAAAGAAAAGCGAGAAGGAGTCTGGAAGATGAAGCGGAAGATGATTTCGGATCAGGTGAAGGCCGGCAACGAGCGCGCGCCGCACCGGTCGCTGCTGTTCGCGACGGGGCTGACGCGCGCGGACATGAAGAAGCCGTTCATCGGCATCTGCAACAGCTACGAGAGCTTCGTGCCGGGTCACTGCCACCTGAACAAGGTGGGCGAATGGATCAAACAGTGCGTGATCGAGGCGGGCGGCGTGCCGATGGAGTTCAACACGATCGCCGTCTGCGACGGCATCGCGATGGCGCACGCGGGCATGAAGTACTCCCTGCCGAGCCGAGAGCTGATTGCGGACAGCGTGGAGACCGTCGCGCGCGCGCACTGCTTCGACGCGCTCATCTGCGTGCCGAACTGCGACAAGATCGTGCCCGGCATGCTCATCGGCGCGCTGCGCGTGAACATCCCCACCATCTTCGCCTCGGGCGGTCCGATGGCGCCCGGCCATCACCCGAAGACGGGCGCGGACACCGACCTCAACTCGGTCTTCGAGGCCGTGGGCGCCGAGAACGTGGGCAAGATCACGCAGAGGGAGCTGGAGGCCGTGGAGGAGACGAGCTGCCCGGGCTGCGGTTCGTGCAGCGGGATGTTCACGGCGAACTCGATGAACTGCCTCTACGAGGCGCTCGGCATGGCGCTTCCCGGGAACGGGACGGTCCTCGCGGTCGATCCGCGCCGGAAGGAACTCTACCGCCAGGCCGCGTTCCGCGCGGTGGCGCTCGCGAAGGCGGGCGGGCCGTGTCCGCGCGACCTCGTCACGCAGGCGAGCCTCGACAACGCCCTCACGCTCGACATGGCGATGGGCGGCTCCACGAACACGGTCCTCCACACGCTCGCGATCGCGCGCGAGGCGGGCGTCGACTACTCGCTCGAACGGATGAACGAGATCTCGGCCCGTACGCCCTACATCTGCAAGCTCGCGCCGTCGGGACACTACCACGTGAGCGACCTCGACCGCGCGGGCGGCGTCATGGCGATCCTCAAGCGCCTCCCGAAGAAGCTCCTCAACCTCACGGCGAAGACCGTCTCGGGGAAGACGCTCGGCCGACAGGTCGCGGCGGCGAAGATCGCGGACGACGACGTGATCCGCACGCTCACGAACGCCTACTCGGCGGACGGCGGCCTCGCCGTCCTCTGGGGCAACCTCGCGGAACGCGGCGCCGTCGTGAAGAAGGGGGGCGTCGCCCCCTCGATGATGACGTTCACGGGCAAGGCGATCTGCTTCGACAGCCAGGAGGAGGCCTGCGCGGGCATCCTCGGCGGCAAGGTGAAGCCGGGGCACGTCGTCGTGATCCGCTACGAGGGGCCGAAGGGCGGGCCGGGCATGCAGGAGATGCTCGCGCCCACGAGCTACATCATCGGCGCGGGACTCGGCGAGAGCGTGGCGCTCATCACCGACGGACGCTTCAGCGGCGCGACGCACGGCGCGTGCGTGGGGCACGTTTCGCCCGAGGCGGCCGAGGGTGGGCTCATCGGCCTCCTGAAGGACGGCGACGAAATCACGATCGACATCCCGAAGCGCGCGATTTCCGCGAAGCTGACGAAGGCCGAGATCGCGAAGCGCCGCAAGGCCCTCAAGCCCTGGACGCCCCGCATCAAGGGCGGTTGGCTGGAACGCTATGCCACGTTCGTGGGCAACGCCTCGACGGGTGCCTCGCTCAAAAAATAAAATCGGAGAGAACCTATTCCCTTTTCGGAGGGGATATGCTATACTAGAAACTCAATTTTCGAACAGGAGAAGAAGAAATGAGTCAGCATCGTAGTCTCAAGGGATCTGGAAAGATCACGTCCAAGCGCAACGTCCTCAAGCGTTTCGAGCGCGTCAACCTCCTCCAGGCCCGTGGCCAGTGGAAGGAAGGCGACCGCGGTCTGGGTCTGCGCAAGACCAAGCCCGAGGCGTAAAGGCCGATCGCCCTGCCGGGCGCGTGGATGCGCGCGCCAGTTTGAAAATGCCGCCGGACACGTTGTCTGGCGGCATTTTTGTGCTATACTTCATCCCTGCCTATGGAGAAGACACTCGACAACATCCGCAACTTCTGCATCATCGCGCATGTGGACCACGGAAAGACGACGCTCAGCGACCGCATCCTCGAACTCACGAAGGCGGTGCCGCTGCGCGAACTGAAGGAACAGACGCTCGACGCGATGGACCTGGAGCGCGAGCGCGGCATCACGATCAAGAGCCACCCCGTCTCGATGATGTACCACGCGAAGGACGGGAAGCGCTACCTCTTCAACCTCATCGACACGCCCGGACACGTCGACTTCGCCTACGAGGTGAGCCGTTCGATGGGCGCGTGCGAGGGCGCGCTCTTGGTCGTGGACGCCGCGCAGGGCGTGGAGGCGCAGACCGTCGCGAACACCTACTTCGCGCAGGACGCGCACCTGGAGATCGTGCCCGTCCTCAACAAGGTCGACCTGCCCGGCGCGGACGTGGCGGGCGTCTCGCAGCAGGTGGAGGACATCCTCGCGATCCCGATGGACGAGCCCCTGCTCGTCTCCGCGAAGACGGGCGTGGGGTGCCCCGACGTGCTGGAGGCCATCGTGAAGCGCATCCCGCCGCCGAAGACGCGCGGCGTCGATGCGCCCCTCCGGGCCCTCGTCTTCGACTCCGTCTTCGACGAGTTCCGGGGCGTGATCACCTACGTGCGCATCGTGGACGGCGCGGTGAAGAGCGGCGACACGGTGAAGTTCATGAGTTCGGGCGTCACGACGACGCTCCACGAAGTGGGCATCTTCTCGCCCACGAAGAAGCCCGCCGACAGGCTGGAGGCCGGGCAGGTGGGCTATCTCGTGGGGACGGTGAAGGATCCGAGCGAGATCAAGATCGGCGATACCGTGACGACGGCGCGCCTCGGGTCGGACGAGCCGCTGCCCGGCTTCAAGGAGCTGCGGCCGACGGTGTTCTGCGGCATCTACCCGATGTCCACGGACGAATTCGACAAGGTGCGCCAGGGCCTTGAAAAACTGCACCTCAACGATTCCGCCTTCTCCTTCCACCACGAAAGCTCGATCGCGCTCGGATTCGGCTTCCGCTGCGGCTTCCTCGGCCTCCTCCACATGGAAATCGTGCAGGAGCGCCTGCGGCGCGAGTTCAACCTCGACATCATCTCGACGACGCCGGGCGTCGTCTACAAGGTGAAGATGAAGGACGGCACGGTGAAGGATCTCGCCAACCCGCTCCAGATGCCGGAGCCGAGCGCGTACGAATCGATTTCCGAGCCGATCATCAAGGCGCGCATCATCACGCCGAGCGACGCGATCGGTGACGTGATGCGCATCGTCCTCGACCGGCGCGGCGTGCTGGAGGGGACCGAGACGGTGGACGGACACCGTGTGATGCTCCACTGCATGCTGCCGCTCAACGAAATCCTCATCGACTTCCACGACACGCTCAAGTCGGTGTCGCACGGCTACGCCTCGATGGACTACGAGCCGGCGGGCTACCAGGAGAGCGACATCGTGCGCATGGACATCCTGCTCAACTCCGAGCAGGTGGACGCCTTCGCGACGATGGTCCACCGCGACAAGGCGCGCGCGCGCGGCATCCAGATGTGCAAGGCGCTCGCCGAGACGATCCCGCCGCACATGTTCAAGATCCCCGTGCAGGCGGCGATCGGGCGCGAGATCATCGCGCGCGAGGACATCCGTCCGTTCCGCAAGGACGTGCTCGCGAAGCTCTACGGCGGCGACGTGACGCGCAAGATGAAGGTGCTGGAGAAGCAGAAGCGCGGCAAGGCGCGCATGAAGGAGTTCGGCCACGTGAACGTGCCGCAGAGCGCGTTCATCGCCGTCCTCAAGGGGACCGTGAAGGAGGGCTGAGATGTCGTTTGATTTTCTTTGTTCCGTCGCGACGGTGGGCGGCGCGGGCTTCCTCGTCTGGTGCCTGTGGTCGCTCTGCTGGGGCGTGGTGCCGTTCACGGCGAAGGCGCAGCGGCGGAAGGAGACGAAGGCCGTGCTGGGGGCCGCGCGCACGTTCATCCTCTCCTACGAGGATCTGCCGGCCTACCGCGAGGGGGGCGAGTTCGGGGAGCGGATGCGGAACCTGCGCGCCGCCTGGGCGGCGCGGAACGTGGAGGACTGCAAGTCGCTGCTCGCGTTCCTCGACCCGCCGAAGAGCTGGGCGGCCGGCCGCGAGTGGCTGGACATCCTCGTCGTCTCGATCTCCGTTGCGATGGCGTTCCGCGCGTACTTCTACGAGCCGTTCAACATCCCCACGGGTTCCATGCAGCCGACCCTCTACGGCAACCACTCCGAGCCGTGCAGCCCGGCGCAGGCGACGGTGTGGGACACGACGCCGCTCAAGTGGGGCAAGTGGCTCGTGACGGGCAAGATGTACACCGCGTTCAAGGCGCCGTTCGCGGGTTCGCTGCAGTTCCGCCCCACGAACACGGGACATTACGACATGCGCGTCGTCAACGGCGCGACGGGGACGGTGAGCGCGCAGATGCTCGTGCCGACGGACGTCCTCCACCCGTCGGAGACGGGCGACGGCCCCTACCGCCAGACGACGTTCCAGCTGCCGAACGGGCTCCGCCCGGGGGAGGCTGTGCGCGCGGGTCAGCCGCTCTGGAGCGGCTACGTCGCGACGGGCGACTTCCTCTTCGTCAACCGCTGGCTCTGGAACTTCCGTCATCCGCGTCGCGGCGACGTGATGATCTTCTCCACGACGGGCATCGACAAGCTGCAGCAGGGCACGCACTACATCAAGCGCATGACCGGCACGCCGAACGAGACGCTGCAGATCAAGGACGGCCGTCTCCACGTGGACGGCGCCGTGCCGATGGAGCCGCGCCGCATCGCGCAGATCCAGAACCGCGAGAGATGGCACGAGAGGGAGTATCCGTACGCGGGCTACCAGGTCTCGGGGCGCGGCGACTACGTGATGCCCAGACGCACGCTCGCGGCGGAGACGGACGTGGTGAAGCTGGGGGCGGACGAATACTACGCCTGCGGCGACAACTCGCCGTCGAGCTACGACAGCCGGTACTGGGGGCCCGTCCCCGCGCGCAACCTGCGCGGCATCGCCGGCGGCGTCTTCTGGCCGTTCACCCACCGGTGGGGGCCGATCGAGTGACGGTGCCGGGTGGACGCGAAAGCGGGATTCGTGCTATAATGATTCGTGTTTTGAAGAGTGGAGCGAGTTCATGAGCGAAGAAAACGAAGAACAGATGATTCCCACGCCGTCCGATTTCGGACACTTCGTCCTGGAGCGGGAGCTGGGCCACGGCGGCATGGGCGGCGTCTACCTGGCGCGCGACAAGATGCTGGACCGCAAGGTCGCCATCAAGGTGATGCTGAAGTCCCTCGGCGCGGACCCCGCGTTCGTGGAGCGCTTCCAGCGCGAGGCCCAGGCGGCGGCGCGCCTCAACCACCCGAACATCGCGCAGATCTACTCCTTCGGCCAGGAGAACGGCATGCCGTACATCGCGATGGAGCTCGTGAGCGGCGGTTCCCTCGACAAGGAGATGGAGGCGAACCCCGGCACGATGGACCCCGTGCGCGTGATGAAGGTGGGCCAGCAGGTGGCTGACGCGCTTGCGCTCGCCGCCGAGCAGGGGCTCGTCCACGGCGACGTGAAGCCCGAGAACGTGCTCTTCGACGCGGACGGCAACGCGAAGCTCGTCGATTTCGGCCTCGCCGCGATGCAGGGCGACTCCAGCGAGATCTGGGGCACGCCCTACTACATCTCCCCCGAGAAGGTGCGCCGCCAGAAGATCGACTACCGCGCCGACATCTATTCCCTCGGCGGCACGCTCTACCACGCGCTCACGGGCGTGGCGCCGTTCGAGGGCGAGGACGCGACCGAGGTGGTGAAGGCGCGCTTCAACGGGCCGCCGCGCAAGCCAAGCGAGGTGCGCGCCGACCTGCCGCCGGACCTTGACCCCATCATCATGCGCATGCTCGAAGTCGAGCCGTCGATGCGCTACCCGACCTACCAGTCCCTGCTCGGCGACTTCAAGCGCTTCCTCTCGAAGATGGGGTCCGGCAAGACCTCGAAGATGGCTGCGCCGAAGGTGAAGATCAAGGGCACGAAGATCAAGATGAAGCTCACCGCCGAGGAGACGGCGCCGATGGCGGCGGAGGGCATGAACCCCGACCTGTCGGCCGCCGAGGGCGAAGAGGTCGCCGAGGAGAAGCACCTGGGCGTCGGCGCGATCGTGGGCATGGTCGTGGGCGGCATCGTCCTTTTGATCCTGCTCGTCGTGGGCGGGCTCTTCTGGTACGTCAAGTCGGAGCAGGCGCGCGAGAAGCGCGAAGCCTACCAGCACCTCGTCGAGACGCGCGACAAGGCGAAGGGCGCCGTCGTGACGACGCTCAAGTCCATCGCGAAGTTCGGCGAGGACTTCCACGCGCTCGTCGCAAAGTGCGACAAGGAAATGGACAGCGCCGTGCGCCAGCTCAAGGGGAGCGTGCCGCCGGATCTGCGGGACGCCGCGCGGGCCTTCATCGAGGCGCCGCCCACGAAGGACGTCGCGGACGCGATCGCCTATACGAACCAGCTCTTCGTCGCCGCGGCCGCGCAGGCCGAGGCCGAGGCGAACGCCGCCGCCGCCGAGGCGAAGGCGAAGGCCGAGGAGGCCGCCGCCGCCAGCGCGGGCACCACGAACGCGGTCGCCGCCGCCGCAGGCACCACGAACGCGGTCGCCCAGGCGGATGCCGCGAAGCCGACCGACCCGGCGGCAAAGCCGGGGGCGAAGCCGACCGCTCCGGCGGCAAAGGGGAAGGAGACCGCCGCGAAGGAGGCCGCCCCTGCGAAGAAGGAGGCCGCCGAGGAGGCGCCGGCCGCCGGCGAGGCGGAGAAGGCTCCTGAGGTCGCCGTGCCCGCCGCCGTGAAGCAGTTCGTCGAACTGTGGGCGGACGTCTATGCCTGCCGTGCGGCGGACATCCGCGTGCAGGGGAACGTCATTCTCCTGCTGGAGAAGGGCAAGGCCGTGGAGAAGCTGACGGGCGAGGACGAGGAGACCGTGCGCGCGCTCGCCAAGCTCTCGCAGATCCTCGTGGAGGGCTTCGAGCAGCTGAAGGGCATGAAGTGCGTGGAGCAGACGCAGCGCAAGGCCGCCGTCATCCGCACGCGCTCCGTCTCGCTCGTCCGGTCCGCCCAGCAGCAGATCAAGCGCCTGGTGGACAAGGCCGAACGCGAGGCGAAGAAGAAGGCGGAGGCGGAGGCGAAGGCCGCCGCCGCCGCGAAGGCCGCCGAAGAGCGCAAGGCGAAGGCCGCCGAGGAGACGAAGGCGGCTGAAGACCTCTTCGCCGAGCTCGTCGACGCGCGCCTGAAGACGCTCGACTGGGAGCCCGCGCTGCGGCAGCTCCAGCGTCTCCTCGACGACACCGAAACGCCCGAGGGACGGGAGGAGGTGCGTGCGCAGATGACGAAGGTCCAGTACATGCAGGAGCTGCAGAAGCTGTTCATCCAGAAGGCGAAGGGCTTCAAGTTCAAGGATGGCACCGAGGTCGTCGCCGTCGACCCGAAGGCGATCACCCTCCAGCACGTGCGGACCGTGAAGGGAAAGAAGATTCCCGAGCGTGCGCAGAAGATCGACTGGAGCCGCTTCTACGGGAAGAAGGAGAACGTCGGCTACATGAACCAGCTCCTCAACCGCCTCGTCCGCAAGGGGCGCGACACGCTCCGCACGGGGCCGCTCCCGTGGTCGAAGCAGATGCTCGGCGCGGCGCTCACGCTCCAGCTCCTCTACACGGAGGTGGAAGGGGCCGCCGAGTTCGCGCCCGTCTTCGTGAAGGAGGCCGTCGCGGGCTTCGAGGACTGCGCCAAGTGGGCGCAGAAGTGGTTCCCGGACGTCAAAGTGGAGGTTGAGTGACATGAGGGGTCTCTCGGGTCTTGACATCGGCATCATCGTCGGCTTTCTCGCGAGCGTGATCGTCATCGGCGCGTGGGCCGCGAAACGCGCGTCGAAGTCGGCGGAGGACTTCTTCCTCTCGGGCCGCTCGATGCCGTGGTGGCTGCTGGGCGTCTCGATGGTCGCCTGCACGTTCTCGTGCGACACGCCGAACCTCGTCACGGACCTTGTCCGCACGCAGGGCGTGGCGGGGAACTGGGCGTGGTGGGCGTTCCTCCTCACGGGCATGCTCACGGTCTTCGTCTACGCGAAGCTCTGGCGCCGCAGCGCCCTCTCGACGGACCTCGGCTTCTACGAGATCCGCTACGCGGGCGCGCCGGCGAAGGCGCTGCGCGGCTTCCGCGCCGTCTACCTCGGGCTCGTCTTCAACGTCATCATCATGGGCACCGTCTCGCTTGCGGCGATCAAGATCGGCGCGACGATCTTCGGCCTCTCGCCCGCGACGACGCTCGCCGTGGCGCTCGTCTCGGTGGGCGTCTACGCGACGCTCGGCGGCCTCACGGGGTCGATCTGGGCGGACTTCTACCAGTACGCGGTCGCGATGCTCGGCGCCGTCGCGGCGGCCTACTTCGCCGTGAAGATGTGCGGGCCCGACGGCTCGGGCACGCTCGCGGCGCTCTTCAAGAACCCCGCCGTCGCGGCGAAGATGTCCCTCTTCCCGGCCGTCTCCGGCCCGGGCTGGAAGTCGACGCTGATGACGGTCCTCGTCCTGCCCGTCGCCGTGCAGTGGTGGGCGACCTGGTACCCCGGCGCGGAGCCGGGCGGCGGCGGCTACATCGCCCAGCGCATGCTCTCCGCGAAGGACGAGCGGAACGCCGTCGGCGCGGTGATGCTCTTCAACTTCCTCCACTACGCGCTCCGCAGCTGGCCGTGGCTCATCGTCGCCCTGGCCTCGCTTGTCGTCTTCCCGGACGTCGCCTCGCTCCAGGCCGCCTTCCCGGACGCGGCCGCGCAGTTCGTCAAGGACGACATGGCCTACCCGGCGATGGTTTCCCGTCTGCCGCCCGGCTGGCTCGGTCTCGTCGCGGCCTCGCTCATCGCCGCCTACATGTCGACGATCGCCACGCACCTCAACTGGGGCTCGTCCTACCTCGTGCAGGACTTCTACGTCCGCTTCGTGAACCCGCAGGCGAGCCCGAAGAAGCAGGTCCTCATGGGCCGCGTCTTCATGCTCGTCCTCCTCGTCGGCTGCGCGGTCATGGCGCTCGTCCTCCAGAACGCGAAGGGCGGCTTCGACCTCATCCTCCAGATCGGCGCCGGCACGGGCCTCATCTACATCCTCCGCTGGTTCTGGCACCGCCTGAACGCCTGGAGCGAAATCTCCGCGATGGTCATCTCCTTCCTCGTCGCGTGCTTCTTCCAGTGGGGCGCGCCCGCGTGCGGGCTCGAAGGCTGGCTCACGAGCGGCTGGCGCGCGGAGTGGCTCACCCTCGGCGCGTGGAAGCTCGTCCTGGGCGTCCTCGTCACGACGGCCGGCTGGCTCGCCGTCACGTTCGCGACGCCGCGCGAGCCGAGGGAGACGCTGGAGGCGTTTGACCGGCTCATCCACGCGGATCTCCGCGAGCTGCCGATGGGCGTTCTCTGCATGGTGTTCGGCTGCCTCGCCGTGTGGACGTGCCTCTTCGGGTGCGGGTACTTGATCTACGCCGCCGGCGACGCCGGAAGCGGGGCGCTCGCCGCAGGGCTGCTCGCCGTCTCCGTCGCCGCGACGGCCGCGCTCATGTGGCTCGTCGGGCGCGTGAAGCGCGCGTGACGGCCTCGACGCTCTAGGGAAAACAGAAGAAAGGACGACAAGATGAAACGACGCGAGTTTATCGCTGCGGGCGCGGGTGCGGCCGCAGTGGCCATGACGGCCGGTATGGTGTCCGGCTGCTCCACGACGGGGGCGGACGGCGAATGCAGGAAAGGATGTGCGAAGGTGAACAACAAGGACTTCTACGTCGGCGGCGCGTTCGACGCCAACGGGATCAGCAGCGGCAAGTTCGACGTGGCCAAGGGCAAGCAGGCCTACTTCGACCTCATGCGGAAATTCGGCTACCCGGTCTTCCGCTCCTTCACGGACGAGGCGTTCATGCTGCGCGAGACGAAGCAGACGGACAAGACGCAGTACCTCGGCTTCTGGGCGACGGACTTCGCGAAGGGCGACTTCGCCAAGTTCGGCATGGGCGGCGTGATCTGGGTGGACGAGATCAAGGAGGAGTACTTCGGCCACGACATCTTCCTTCTGCCCCTCCAGTCCATCGCCGAACACAGCCACGTGCCGGGCAAGCCGGTCGCCGCGAACGTCTCGCAGGACCGCTGGACGGGCGAGGTCTTCAAGAAGGACATCCCCGCCAAGATGGAATCCTGGCTCGTGCGCCACGGCTGGGTCTACGCCTTCTCCGAGGTCGGCACGCCCAACCTCGACCAGTTCCCCGAGGCGAAGGCCAACCTCTCTGCGCTCCTCTACGACCACAAGGCCGGCAAGCCGACGCGCCTCAAGTCGCTCCACGTCGAGAAGTGGGTGGCGGACGGCATCGCGCACAAGCTCCCGAAGGCGGGCAGCTGGCACTTCATGATGGGCGGCACCGAGGGCGCGATCGTCACGGAGTTCGCGAACTTCCACGACAGCGCCTGCAACCGCTACACGGTCCCGAACGTCGGTTTCTGATGAATGACCCGAAAGGAGACTTGAAATGACCATCGAGAAAACCTACATGCACACCGGCATCCCCGTTCCCGCCAAGATGGAGGGCATGACCTACATGCCCGGCCTCAAGGTGTGGATCTGCAACAACGAGGACTACAGCATCGAATACCTCTACTGGGAGCCGAACACGCCGTGCGCGTGGCGCATGGCCGCCGAGACGCACGTCGCCTACCAGGTCGCCGACGTCGAGGCCGCCGTCGCCGAGGCCGTGAAGGAGGGTGCCGACGTGCTGCTGCCGAAGTATTCCCTCGGCGGCACGTGCGCCATCGCCTACGTGGGCTACAAGAACGGCCCGCAGGTCGAGTTTTTTCAAAAATAGTTAAGTTGCCCTACGGGCTTTAAGTGGTTAAGTAGTTAAGTAGTTAAGTAGTTAAGTGGTTGAGTGGTTAAGTGGTTAAGTTGCCGCTTCGCGGCTTTAAAGTGACGAGCAGATTGTCTTTGAGAGAACTTAAGAGTGCCTATTGCAGCTTAACCACTTAACCACTTAAAGCCGCGAAGCGGCGACTTAATGTCAACGGAGAATCTCCCATGCCCATGAAGAAGTTCATCAACGATCCCGCGAACCTCACCAAGGAGCTTCTGGAAGGTCTCGTCGGGTGCTATTGCGACACGCTTGCGCTCGTGAACGAGAAGATCGTCGTGCGCAAGATCCCGAAGGCCGCCGACAAGGTCGCGCTTGTCGCGTTCGGCGGCTCCGGACACGAACCGGCCATGCACGGCTTCGTCGGCGAGGGCATGCTCGATGCGTGCGTCGCCGGCGACATCTTCGCCGCGCCGGGCGGCGAGAAGGTGTTCGAAGCCCTTGACTACGTGAAGCGCGACGCGGGCACGCTCCTCATCACGCTCAACCACAACGGCGACCGCATGAGCGGTTCGAAGGCCATGCGCAAGGCGCAGAAGGCCGGCCTCAAGGTGGTGGAGATCGTCATCCACGACGACATCGCCCAAGGCCCCGACACCCCGATCGAGGACAAGCGCGGCCTCGGCGGCGTGATCCCGTTCATCAAGGTCGTCGGCGCGGCCGCCGAGGCAGGCAAGAGCCTCGACGAGATCGTCGCGCTCGCCAACGCCTTCAACGACGGCATCGCGACCCTCTCCGTGGCGCTCAAGACGGCGACGCATCCGCAGAACGGCGGCGAGATCGGCTCGCTTGCGGACGACGAGATGGAGATCGGCATGGGCCAGCACGGCGAAGGTGGCGGCGGCATCTCGAAGATGTGTACGGCCGACGAGACCGTCGAGAAGATGCTGCCCCCGCTCGTCAAGGCGACGAAGCTCGCCGCCGGCGACAAGGCCCTCCTCCTCATCAACGGCTCGGGCGCCACGACGACGATGGAAATGCTCATCTGCTACCGCAAGGCGAAGCAGATGCTGGAGGCGATGGGCGTGACCGTCCTCCCCGGCAAGTGCGACGAGCTTCTCACGGTGCAGGAGATGGCGGGCTTCCAGATGATCCTCTGCAAGTGCTGCGACACCTGCGCGCAGTATCTCGCGGCCCCGGCGAACGCGCCCTACTGGACGACCCGCTAGGCGGCGCTTCGGCGCGCGAAGGACCCGCGCCGGGGGCGGCGTGGTAGGGGCCGACGTCCCGGCGGCCCGCGTACACGCGGGCGTTTCCGATGGCGTTTGCGTTGGCGCGGCG
>OIWT01002421.1_pt1 | contig 19315 bp, 16 predicted proteins | sample 1587701 | NCBI WGS metagenome assembly OIWT01 (sample SAMEA3888904, study PRJEB22519) | human gut metagenome | biome: human gut; feature: human-associated habitat; material: faeces | place: Denmark | collected 2009
ATAATCATCCAGTGCAATTTTCTTCTTTTCCCACTCGGTAGCATAGGCTTTCACACGAAGCAGCCTTGGGTTTTCAAGAGACTCTGTATGCTCGTCGTGTTCTGTTCGCACCGATTCAAAGTCGAAATCTTCCGGGAGGCTGTACAGCTCGCAATTCTCGTTGTAGTACGGCGCCGGATCATACGAAACGAAACGCAGCTGGGTCACGTCGCTGCAGGCCTTGTCCACAGTAAATCCCAACTTCTCCATCTCTTTTCTGAGTGCCACGAAGTAAAGGAAATGCTTGGTGTAGTCAGCATTATCCAGCGGGATGATGGCGTAGAAACCTCTTTTGCTCGCCGACAGTCCAACGTAGTAAACGTATGGCAGCTGTGCGATTTTCTGTTTACAAGCCTCAACGTCCTGCACATCGTCGAAGTCCAATGCGATGATTCCGTTGTAGTGCTTGAGTTTTTCCTTGAGAGGGACGTTTTTGTCCCTGGTGTAGAATGTTCCGGAAATACTCCCGGCGCTGAGATACTCCCTTTTCAGGAAGCTTCTTCTTTTCTTGTCATCCGTGCTTCAGATTAGCTTCAGGTGCTCAATATGCTCTTCGCCCATATTGAGGAATACCTTAAGCTTTACTTCCATTGGCTGTGATTTTCTTGCTCGCGACGGCATTCCGGGCTGCGCTTTGCGCAATGGTCACCTCTTTTCTGGCAGTTTGAGGAATTCGGTGTCAGCAATGCCTTTCCCCTTTCTTGCTTTGTAGCATTCGGTACCAGAAACCCCCTCATACGGTACGGAATTGACACTCGGTGTCAAAAAAGGCTTCCTCTGGTACGCGACACGTTTTCAGAAGCCCTCCGTGCTCAAAACAGGCTTCTGGGGTACGGAAGGGATATTCGGTACCGGAAACAGCCTTCTGGGGTACGGAAGGAACTGCACTGAACTGCACCTCAAAAGTTGGACACAAAATCAACTATTATGAGAGAGTCTAAAGAGTCTGATTATTTGTCCGCAGTACAGGAACTAATACGCGGAGACGCTTACCGTTTGCAGCAATTTGGCAGAAGCCACACGCCCTAATTGTACCGTGCGCGCGAAGTAGACACGGCCCCGTCCGTGCAGGGATGTTGCGGATAGAGAAATTTTGCTTAATTTCACAAATAAAACCACTTTTATGAATAAAAACGCTCTCTATTACGTTGCTTCTGCCTTGTGGGGCATTCCCGGGGTTATCATAAGCGTCAAGGGTGTAAAGGCCTATATGCTTATGCCGGCGCATAGTCTTTGGTGGCTTATGCTTATCACCGTATTCGTTCTGGCATGTTTCTTTTTCATGTTTCGCGGAGCCGTTGACAAGTATTCCGCCCTTATCGCCGCTCAACCGCAAAAAACGAGTCTCTGGCACACATTTCCTCTCAGAGGGTGGGTCCTTATCATATTTATGCTATGCCTTGGCATCTCCCTTAAGTTCATTTCCGGACTGCCGATGGAGTTCACGGCGTCCTTCTATTCCGGGCTTGGTCCAATGCTTCTTTTCGCTGCCTTCAGGTTCATGTTCAAGCATCTGAAAAATCGTTGAATTAGCGCGTTGTGCCATTTGTAAAATAGCCCGAATAGTCGTATCTTCGCGGAAAATTTCACTCAAAAAATGAAAAAAAGTTTATTACTGACATTCGGCATCTGTGCCGCTGTGCTCGGAGTTTCTTGCAGCAAGCAGTCTACTCCGGTTGAAAGAATGGACATCAACTGTAGCGAGCTCGCAAGCTGCATCGGGACCGATTTTGATGCGTTTGTAAAGGCAAACGAAAAGTATCAGGACGAGATTGATGCGGAAGAAGGTACCGTTTCTTTCAATGCTGCTCTCAAGATCTCGGAAAGCACATATGACATGGAATTGACGGTCAATTCCGATAAGCATGGCATGATAATAAGTTTTGATGCCAGTCTTGAGGACGAAACAAAGTCAAGAGAGCTGTGGGACTATTTTATGGGTCACGCTGACTATTTGAAGCTTGGTACGTTCTTCGGCACAAAATTCAATGGTAAGATAGGAGGTGGTTTGAAGCAGACGATAGAGGAGACTATCAGCCTTGTGGCCGAGAAAGGCACAGATAGTGTAGTATGCCCTATTTTCAATTTTGCCCCGGAGCGCGTTTATCTTGTACCTGGTCTTTATGACGAAGAGTTTGTTCTCAGTATTCTCAGAAGCTGGTATGATCTTGACTATGCTGATGCATCAGCGATGATCGGTGCAGACTGCACTACATTTGCTTCTCAAAACTATATTCTTGGTAACAAGCTTTCAGCCTGGGGTACCAATTATATATATTTTGATTATGTAAAAGATCCGGCCGGCAATATTTTCCACATGGATGTAAACGCTGATACCGACTTCAAGAATATCACCGGAATGAAAGCCACCCTTAACTACGAGTATTACAATGATAAGGATAAGGAATTGGCTATCTGGAAAAGCTATGCAAGCGGAGACGCTGCCCTTGGTCTTGGTACATTCTCAAAGGCATACACGGCATCATACGGAACAGCTCAGGGCGAGTTCAAGAGCCAGCAGGACGCAATTGACTATGTTGAGAAGAACGGTCGTCCTGGAGGATTTGATCCGGACATCGTAGTCTGCTACGAGAACGGCGGACATACCATCACGGTGACACTCAAGTCGCTCTATATGTATGTAGAAGTAAAATAACTTGTAATAGAAAGTTATATTCAGGGGACCGGCATTGAAACCGGTCCTTTTTTATGCACTGACGAAATCCTTACCCGCCCATTTCATGCTTTTCCATCTCTTGACAAACACGAAGCCGCGTATGTTTTCGTCCAGAAGGAATGCCACCCACATCGCGACAAGTCCAAGTCCGAGATGAATGCCGAGAAACCAGCTTCCGAATACCGCGACGGTCCACATGACTACGATTCCGAGTGCTACCGGGAAGTAGATGTCCCCGGCACTGCGAAGGGCATTGACTGCGAACATATTTATTGCCCGGCCGATTTCCAGTACCACGTCCACGAACAGAATAATGGAGCCGGTCCGGATTATCCAAGGATCCGAAGTCAGGAAAGACAATATGGCTTTTCCGGCGCAGGCCGTTATCAATGAAAGACTTACTGATACGCCTACGGAGCAGATCATCACCCTCTTGCCAAGGGCAAATGCTGCTTTTGTCTTGCGCATTCCTACAAGATGACCTATGCAGATGGCTCCGCTCTGTGCCATGGCAATACCGAATATGTAAGTGAACATCACGATATTCACACAATATGTCCGGGTAGCGAGCGCCTGGTCACTGATCATATTGATAAAATAAGATATTACCACCTGACTCAGGCTGTATGACATCTGTTCGCCTGCGGAAGGTATGCCGATTTTGAGAAGGTTACGAAGTTCCTGCCACGGGAACGGCTTGAACAGTGATTTCGGAAATGATGGGATGTGCTTTTTCTTCAGGATAATGAAAAGAAGCGCTACTGATACCAGCCTGCAGAAAGACGTAGATATGGCGGCACCCTGAACGCCGAGTTCCGGCATGCCGAATTTACCGAAAATAAGGCTGTAGTTGCCCAGAATGTTCAATATGTTGACCAGAACGGACACATACATAGGGTACTTGGCTTTGTCGGCGCTTCTCAGTGCCGCAGATATGGACAGGGATAGAGCCTGAAGAAAGGCGAATGAGCCTACGATCTTCATGTACGGCAGTCCGTATGGCATGAGGCTGTTCCGCATTCCCATCAGATTCAGAAGATTCCCGGCGAATCCATACAGACAGGCGCTGATGGCGAGTCCGGATACCAGGTTGAAGAGCAGGGAAATACCCACGACCTGGATTACTTTGTCCCGTTTGCCGGCACCAATGTACTGGGAGCACAATATGGATGTTCCCAGGGAAATGACCTCGAAAAGGATGAATATCAGGTTCAGAAGCTGGTTTACCAATCCCACGGCGGCCACACTGCTGTCAGAATACCTGCTCAGCATAAAGGTGTCCACCGCACCCAACATCATGACAAGGAATGTCTCAATGAATATCGGAAATGCCAGAGAAACAAGCTGCTTGCTTAATGATCCGTATCGTATTTTGTGTCGCATGGAAATTGAGCGTCATAATTGGAGTCCCAGTCGCGATAATACTGCATCTGTGGGTCCTCAAAAAGCTGCATCTGTTCTGATGTGTCGTGCGTGAGCCCGGATACGCCAAGGCCAATTTGACGGACAGGGGAGACTCCGTCCCATATCAGGGAAATAAGTCTGCGGGCTTCGTTGAGAATCAAGGCCGTGACATCAGTCGGCTTGGTAATCTTGCCCTGCTTCTGGGATATGCTGAAATCAGGATATTTGATAAAGACTGATACGCATGAAGCCCTGAATCCGTTGCGCCTGAGCCGGTGGGCTACAATGCAGGCGACATTGAAAAGAGCTCTGTCCAGTTGCTTCGGAGAGGAGATGTCTTTCTCGAAGGTGCGTTCGGCACTGATGCTTTTGGCCTCCTGCGCTTCGGTTTCCACCGGGGACGGGTCGCGCCCGTTGGCATTCTCGTAGATCTGCTCCGCGAAACTGGAACCCACCAGACGAATCAGTTTTCCTTTGGAAGTATGCGCAAGGTCTCCTATGGTATATATCCCGTATGCGGTGAGTCTGGCTTTGGTCTTGCGTCCTATCCACAGGAGTTCTCCCACGGGCAGAGGCCACATTTTTGACGGCACCTCATAGCTCCACAGAGTATGCACCTTATCCGGCTTCTCGAAATCCGAGGCCATTTTGGCCAGAAGCTTGTTGGAGCCAATCCCTATGTTGACAGTGAATCCAAGTTTGGAATGGATCTCGTCCTTAAGTTTTGTGGCCACATCCGCCGGGTCTTTCTTATAGAGTCTGAGAGTCATGTCGATGAAGCACTCATCGATGGAAAACTTCTGAAGCACGGGGGAGTAGGAGCGGCATATTTCCATAAAGCCTTCGGAACACTCCCTGTACCACTCCCAATCTCCCGGGACAATGACAAGTTCCGGGCAGGTTCGCAGTGCCATGCCTATTGGCTGGGCTGTTTTTATTCCGAGTTTCTTGGCAGGAAGGGAAGCCGCTGTCACGATACTTCGGCGATCGGAAGGGTCTCCGGATACAACCGAAGGGACGAGCCTGATATCAGGCCCGCCCTCAGACAATATTTTAACTGCCGCCCAACTCAAAAAAGCAGAGTTGACATCTATGTGGAAAATTACCCTTTTGAAAGGCATAAGACTATTTGTACTCGTCCCAGCTCTTGATTCCGATTTCGTCTTCGTTTACCTTGCAGAGAGCCTTGATATAGGCAGTGGCAAGCCGGCTGTTGGTGATAAGCGGAATGTTGAAGTCAATGGAAGCGCGCCGCATTTTATAACCGTTACTCAATTCGTTGTGAGTGAAATTCTTAGGAATATTGATTACAAGATCCACTTTATGTCCCCGGATGAGTTCCAACGCTGAAGGGTAATCTTCGTTTGCAATCTCATAAGGCCAAAGCGCGCGTTCGGCTGACACCCCGTTCTCGTTCAAGTAGCGGCATGTTCCTTCCGTAGCGTAGATTTTGATACCCTTGGCCGAAAGAAGACGGCAAGCCTCGAGTATGTCCGCTTTCTGGCGGGCGTTTCCGGACGAAATAAGTACGGATTTCTTAGGGATTCTATGACCCACTGAAAGCATGGCTTTGAGAAGTGCCTCATCGAGGTTGTCTCCTATACATCCTACTTCTCCGGTGGAAGACATGTCCACGCCGAGTACAGGATCTGCCTGATTGAGTCGCGAGAACGAGAACTGCGAGCATTTCACACCCACATACTCGAGCTCGAAAGGATCAATTCCCACCGGTTCCGGATGCTCCGAGAGCATACATTTGGTGGCAAGTTCGATGAAATTGACTTTGAGCACCTTGGATACGAACGGAAAACTTCTTGAGGCGCGGAGGTTACACTCGATGACCTTGATGTAGTTGTCCGTAGCCAGGAACTGGATGTTGAACGGTCCGGTTATATTGAGCTCTTTGGCAATGGCTGCAGTGGTCTTGCGGATTTTTGCAGCAGTGATGCCGTAGATTTTCTGTGGCGGGAACTGGATGGTGGCATCGCCTGAATGGACTCCCGCAAATTCGATATGCTCGGAAATAGCCGCAGCTATCACTTTGCCTCCGTCTGCAACGGCGTCGCACTCGATTTCCTTGCATCTCTGCATGAATGAGCTGATGACCACAGGATGTTCTTCTGACACCTCTACCGCCATGTCCAGGAACACTTTCAAATCTTCCTTTCCATAGCACACGTTCATGGCCGCGCCGGAGAGCACATAAGAAGGTCTTACGAGCACAGGGAAGCCCACCTCATCCACAAATTTGTTGATGTCGTCCATCGTGGTAAGCTCTCTCCAGCGAGGCTGGTCGACACCGAGCTTATCTACAATCTTCGAGAATTTGTTGCGGTCTTCCGCACGGTCAATATCAAGCGCTGAGGTACCGAGAATTCGTATTCCGCTCTTCATAAGCGGCAGTGCGAGATTGTTCGGAATCTGGCCACCCACACTGACTATGACTCCGTATGGATTCTCCAACTCGCAGATATCCATTACAGTCTCGTAGCTTAGCTCGTCGAAATAAAGCCTGTCGCAGACATCGTAGTCGGTGGATACGGTCTCAGGGTTGTAGTTGATCATTATTGAGCGGTAACCGCTCTTCTTGAGGGTGTTCAGCGCATTCACGCCGCACCAGTCAAACTCGACCGAACTTCCTATTCGATATGCCCCCGAGCCGAGGACAATCACGGCCTCCGGCCCGTCCCCGAAAGTGATATCGCTGCTGGTTGCATTATATGTGAGATACAGGTAGTTGGTCTGCGAAGGGAATTCGGCTGCCAGAGTATCTATCTGCTTGACGAAAGGCTTGAGATTGAGGGCCTTGCGCTTTTCCCTGACCACCAACTCCTTGATTCCGAATACACGGGCTATCTGTATGTCGGAGAAACCCTGACATTTGGCTTTCTTGAAAAGATCAAAGGAAACTTCGTCTATGGACTTGCACTCCTTCAGTTGACGGTAGGTGGTCTCGATATTGTCGAGTTTGTTTAGGAACCACTTGTCAATCTTTGTGAGTTCATGAATCCTGTCTATGGTATATCCGCTCTGAAGCGCAGCTGCTACTGCAAATATTCGGGTGTCGGTAGGATTTTTGAGCGCATAGTCAAGGTCTTCTGCATTGTATTTGTTGCATACGAAGCCGCTGGCTCCCTGTCCTATCATGCGAAGTCCTTTCTGAATGGCTTCCTCGAAGTTGCGTCCAATAGCCATCACTTCTCCGACACTCTTCATGCTGGAGCCGATTTCGCGGGAGACACCTTTGAACTTGGCAAGGTCCCAGCGAGGAATCTTGCAGACTACATAGTCAAGGGCCGGTTCAAAGAAGGCCGGGGTTGTCTTGGTAACGGCGTTTTTCAGCTCGAAAAGTCCGTATCCAAGACCAAGTTTGGCTGCAATAAATGCCAGAGGGTAGCCGGTAGCCTTGGATGCCAGTGCGGAAGAACGGCTCAATCGGGCATTTACCTCAATTACTCTATAGCCCTCTCCGTCAGGGCTGAACGCATATTGCACATTGCATTCTCCAATGATTCCTACGTGACGCACTATATCGATGGCTGTCTTGCGGAGGAAATGGAATTCTTTGTTGGAAAGTGTCTGGGAAGGAGCGACGACGATGCTTTCTCCGGTATGGATTCCGAGCGGGTCGAAATTCTCCATATTGCAGACTGTTATGCAATTGTCATATTTGTCCCTTACTACTTCATATTCTATTTCTTTCCATCCGCGAAGGGATTTTTCCACCAGCACCTGAGGGGAGAAAGAGAATGCTTTTCCGGCTATTACGTCCAGTTCCGCCTCATTCTCGCAAAATCCCGAGCCGAGTCCGCCAAGCGCGTATGCGGCGCGGATTATCACCGGATATCCGACCTGTGCTGCAGCTGCACGAGCTTCCGAGAGATTGGCGGCGGCATGGGAACGGATGGTCTTGACGCCTATCTCGTCGAGTTTCTTTACGAAAAGCTCGCGGTCTTCCGTGTCTATGATAGACTGCACCGGAGTTCCGAGGACTGAGACGCCGTTCTGCTCGAGAATGCCGCTTTTGTATAGTTCTACTCCGCAGTTAAGCGCTGTCTGACCTCCGAATGCGAGCAGGATGCCCTGCGGCTTTTCTTTCTTGATGACTTTTTCTACGAAGAAAGGAGTGACAGGAAGGAAATACACTTTGTCTGCGACTCCTTCGGAAGTCTGTACGGTAGCGATGTTGGGATTGATAAGTACCGTTTCAATGCCTTCCTCGCGAAGAGCTTTGAGGGCCTGAGAGCCGCTGTAGTCAAATTCTCCGGCTTCGCCGATTTTCAGCGCTCCTGAACCGAGCACTATTACTTTCTTTATATTACTGTCTATCATATTCTTACAAACTTGCGACAAAGTCGTCAAACATAAATTCCGTATCTACCGGGCCGCTGGAGGCTTCCGGGTGGAACTGAGCCGAGCGGAATGGCTTGCTTTTGTGTTTTATGCCCTCATTGGTACCGTCGTTCATATTTTCGAAATATGGTTCCCATTCTGGAGGGAGCGTGTTGGTATCCACGGCGAATCCGTGATTCTGGGAAGTTATGAAGCACATGTTCGTTCCGCACATTCTTACCGGCTGATTGTGGCTGCGATGACCATATTTGAGCTTGAATGTGCTCGCCCCGGCTGCTATTGAAAGCAGCTGGTTCCCCATGCAAATACCGAAAATAGGCTTGTCTTTTTTCATTGCTTCGCGGATGTGGCCGACAGCTTCTTCGCACAGTGCCGGATTTCCCGGTCCATTGGAAATGAAAAGTCCGTCCCATTCGATGGTGTTGAAATCATAATTCCAAGGGACCCTGATCACTTCGACGCCACGGTTGATAAGGCATCTGAGGATGTTATGTTTTACGCCACAATCCACCAGAACTACCTTTTTGTCACCTTTTCCGTAGCGGATGACTTCCTTGCAGCTGACTATGGCCACTTGATTGTCTTTGTTGGGATCATAATAAGGGAAATCTTCGACTTCTCCTTCAGGGACTATTTTCCCCAGCATTGCGCCCTCTTCGCGCAGCATTTTGGTAAGTTCGCGGGTATCGATTCCGAAAATTCCGGGCACTTTTTCTTCCTTTAGCCATTCGTCGAGGCTCTTGACCGCATCCCAATGGCTGAATTTCTCGCTGTAATCAGAAATTATCAGACCTTTGACATGTATCTTTTCCGACTCGAAAGCCGTGCAGAGACCATTTCTGTCCAACGCTTCGGATGGAATACCGTAGTTGCCGATAAGTGGGTAACTCACACAAAGAATCTGGCCTGAATAAGAAGGATCCGTGAGGCTCTCCGGATAACCTACCATTGCAGTGGAGAATACCACTTCTCCGGAAGTTGCTCCGCCATAACCGAAACTCCATCCCTCCATTCTTCGCCCGTTCTGAAGAACAAGTGTCGCTTTTTTACGTGAATCTGACATATTATTAAATCCAATTAGATGCTTTTTGATAGACTTCTTGCGATATTACAAAAAAAATGACGGTGGGTGGTAATGGATACCACGCAGCCGTCATTGCTATTCCACTTGTATAAGGAATGCACGCCATCTGCCGAAGCGATTCTGTGTACTTGCCGTACCTGCTCATAGATATTGTACATGTATTGTCAACTCATCAAATCTTTTGCGCCATTTTTTTTGAAACAATAAAGAAGTTTGCCATTATTTTCTTTCAGAATTGAAATTTATATTGAAGAACACATCCGGCTCCGCTTGTACGCCTTGCGGAACCCTTGAAATATAAGGTATATTCGGCACGAATCCAGACATGATGACGGCATCTCGTTTTCCCGCCTCCTGCCTTCATCGCGACATAAGCCGACACGTTGGCTCCTTTGCCATAGTATGCCGGGATTGAAAAATTCCCAGGAGCATTTCTCTCATACGAATAGATCCGGTCATTCCATTGTTTTACATCGAATCCCGTCATTCTGAGATAAGCCGAAAATGAGCCTGTCACCGCTGCGGTCTCAAGGTATGCCAGCCATGCAAAGGAATTGCCAAACAGCGCGTTGCCCCGTACGTTCATCCGCCACATCCGGCACAGTGACAGAATATCAAGACGCAGGTCCGTGCGGCAGTTGTCGTCGGCTCCGAATGCCTTTGTGACCGAGGTGCGAAATATCGGTTTCAACACCCACTTTCCGGCGGAGAATTCCTTCCCGGCGGTCAGAACAGCTTTCAGCCTTTCCTTTTTTCTGACCGGATTGGACGAATAGTCAAGACTGAAGAATATGCCTTTCCCTTCCGCTCCAAAGGCGATTCCGCTGTATTTGTTCCATCCGGGCGAGTGGTACCGTCCGTTCAGCGCAAGGCTGACCCCGTACACGGGTACCCATAGCACTCCGCCTTCCACCGCCGGGCCTCCGGAATAGCTCCACGCAAGTTCGGAGAATATCGAGAAATGTCTGAGAGATATTCTTTCGGACAAGGAAACGGCTCTTGTGGAAATGGTGGCGCCTGCATTGTAGTGTTTCCGGTAGAACGAGTAATTTATGAGGGCGTCCTTTGTGGGAACAGATATTCCGGCATTCAATTCCCCGTGTCCGATATAAAGGCTTCCGGCAATGCCCATGAGTTCCGCTGCGGCAGACGAGGTGGGGGACACTCCGCTGCCATTTCTGGAAAATGCTGCCATGCTCGAAAACCCACTGAGTTTGAACCCGCTCCATGATACCAACCCCTGCCCGAATCTGGAATTGTAATGCCCAAGAATCAGTTTTCCGCGCCGTCCTTCCCATCCGGCACTTATGGTCCCGATCCCAAGTTTGGGGGAGGAAAAAGTCGTTCTCGTGTTCCACATGAGTTCGTATTTGTCCTTGAACTCCAGGGCGGCTCTGAGTCCATATCTGAATCGAACAGACTCTTTGTCGGAGATGGTAGCAGCTGTCGGAATCGAGGCGCCTCCGAAAAGGGTGATGTCTCCCCGGATTCCGTCCGTCTCCGCCGCTCCGGGCGCACCTCTTTGGCGAAGCACTGCAAAGGACTCCAATGCATGTGCATAGTGGCTGTTGAATCCGTCGACGAAGGCGAGTTCCTGCCAGGAAAGCACGTCTCCGCTACGTTTTCGGTATTCGCACAAAGATGCTGCCTGATACGAGGACATGAGTCCGCTTGAGACGAGCTTCCGCTCGGAGGCGGCATTGAGATCAATGGGGTGTTCGGCGTAATGTGCGAACATGGACACGGCATCTTCGGTGAGTTCCTCTATGCAGGAGGCTCCGGAAATTACCAGCATGGCATCCTCGATACTTCCGTATGACAATGCGAAAAGGCACAGAAAGAGAAGCGTTTTCATAATTGTGTAATTAGGTTCGTCAAAAATACGAATATTATTCGTAAATTAGGCCGATAATTTGAAACAGATGAAAGAATCAATCAAAATTCACGATAAGACGTTCAAACCGTTCCTCAGCCACGAGGAGATACTGAAGTCCATCGATAGTGTAGCGGCTAAAATAAACGCCGATTTTGCCGGGTGTGAGGATGTTCCTATAATACTTTGCGTGTTGAACGGAGCTATTGTGTTTACCGGAGAGCTTCTCCAAAGACTGGATTTCAACTGCGAACTGGTCTCTGTCAAGATGTCCTCTTATCAGGGCACCAAGTCCACCGGTACGGTACTCAACGTGATGGGCCTTACCGCCGACATAAAAGGCAGAAGGGTAATATTGTGCGAAGATATTGTCGATACAGGCAATACGATTGTGGCGCTTAAGGAAATGCTCCTTGACAAGGGTGCTGCCGACGTCAAGATTTGCACGATGCTTTTCAAACCGGACGTATATGACAAGGACGAAAAGCTTGACTATGTGGGGAAGGCTATCCCGAATGCATTCATAGTGGGATTCGGACTTGACTATGACGAACTCGGACGCAATTCCAGAGATATCTATGTAATTGATGAATAATCACATATTATCAGACATGAAGTATTATATTCTTTTCGGTCCTCCGGGTGCAGGCAAAGGCACTCACGCGTCTGCAATAGCAGAGAAGTACAATCTCAAGCATCTTTCCACAGGCGAACTTCTCCGTGCGGAGATTGCTGCGGGAACAGAGCTTGGAAAGCAGGCCAAATCCTTGATTGAAGCAGGAGCGCTCGTGCCGGATTCTGTTGTGGAAGGCATGATTGAGACTGCGTTTGACACAATAAAGGGATTCGACGGATTTCTTCTGGACGGCTTCCCTCGCAACATCTCTCAGGCGGAAGATCTCGACAGGATTCTGTCCAGGAGGGGAGAGCAGGTTACCGCCGTGGTGTCCATAATGATTCCGGACGAACTGATTCGTAAGCGTATTGCGCACAGAGCGGCTATCGAAGGTCGTGCCGATGATGCTTCCGATGAGACTATTAATAATAGAATCAAGACCTATCACACTCAGACCGAGCCTCTTATCGATTTCTATAAGAAGCAGGGAAAGTACGGAGAAGTGACTACAGATGCGGCTGAAATTGAAGAAAACAGAGCCAGAGTCCTCTCTCTTATGGAGAAACTCGCCAAATAAATAATTGTCGTTTGGGTTTGATGGACCGCGCCTGAAAAGGTGCGGTCTATTTCATTTCGACCGTGTCTTCAAAGCAGATGGTCTTCCATGTGGATGGATGTCTGAATTTCAATGTCTCTGCATGAAGGAAAAGCCGTCCGCCAAAACGGCTCCCGTAGAGTCTGTCACCTTTGATCGGCTGCCCCAGACCGTCCGGATGTGCCGCATGTACGCGGAGCTGATGTGTCCTTCCGGTATGTGGCCTGAAGATAATATCCACTTCCGAGTCAGGAAAAATTGAGCGCACTTCGTATTCGGTGATAGCCTGTTTCCCGTGAGCCCTGTCAACAATCTGCCGCGGTCTGTCGTAATAGTCTGCCGCAAGAGGCAGTGCAATGGTACCTTTTGACTTGTGTCTGAATGGAACCCTGCCTGCTTCAAGTCTTGCTCTGTATGTTTTTTGTACTTCACCGGACGCGAACTGCCTGTCAAGATCGGCCTTTGCTTCCAAAGTACGTGCAAATACCATTATTCCGGAGGTGTCCATATCCAGCCTGTGACACGAAAAAATGGGGCCGAACTGCCCTGCGAGCCAGTCCATCATGGACCCTCGCCCGCTTTTCCCCGGAACGGAAAGCATCCCCGACGGCTTGCTTGCCACTACTATATCATCATCGCTGAATATCACCCTCGGTTCGGAATAAAGAAAATCCCTGTCAAGGGGGTTCGGCTCCACATCCAGTCCCTGCATCATGAAAGTCAGCAGCGGCCCGCATTTCCCCGTACATGCCGGGTAGAACCGTCCCTGCTGTCGGACCTGGCCTCCCTTGGGAAGACCATACCAGAATTCTCCCATGGCTACAGGATGCATTCCATGGGCATAGGCATATTGGAGCAATTTTGGGGCGGCGCATTCACCCGTACCTCCTGGAGCAATGAGTCCGATATCCGCGAAAATGGACTTTATGTCGCGGCTCTCTCCCTTGGCATTCAAAACTTTATATTGAGACAGCAGCCAGTCCTGAAGCTGCGCCGAAGCCTTTCCTTTCGAAGGACCGTCTTCCATTGAGGAAATCTCGGCTTCTCTCTTTCGGAAGTACCCGTCCGGAGCTGAATAATCAAAAATCGGAGGGACAAATCCATCCACGATGGACTGTCCGCCGGCAAGTCCGCTGAAAGCATATAAAAATCCCTTGTCGGTCTCCAGCACACCCAGCATTTTCCCCTCGGCAAACAGTTCCAGTAAGCGGGCAGAGGCGTCGATTCTATCTATCATATCCTCTGCCGCCCTGACGACCTCCGGGGTCGGAGTATATCGGAACGGATATGTAAACTTCCTCTCGGACATCAGTCTTCTGTGAATGCGGAGAGTTCTTTCCAGAGCCTGTTTACAGGAAGTCCCATAACATTGTAGTAGGAGCCTCGGATTTCCCTTATTCCTGTGTATCCTATCCACTCCTGTATGGCATAAGCCCCGGCCTTGTCATAAGGCTTGTACGTATCGATGTAATATTCGATATTCTCTTTCGGGAGTGAGTCGAACACAACGTCCGTGCTTACCGAGAAGGTCCTTTCCTTTGTGGCGCTGCGAAGAGTGACTGCCGTTACCACCTGGTGGCTCCGTCCGGAGAGTTTAAGCAGCATCTCCACCGCTTCCTGCTTGGAGTGAGGCTTACCGAGAACCTCCCCATTCACTATCACCACGGTATCGGCGGTGATGAGTATTTCTCCTTCTTCCAATTGTCTGTGAAAGCCATGAGATTTCCCAAGGCTCATATCCACCGGGACCATAGCCGGTTCGCGGTCCGGCTCCTTGGTCTCTTCAAAGGTATTGCCCGTATCTACGGTAAATTCCACGCCCAGGCCCGCAAGCAGTTCCTTTCTTCTCGGAGAGTTGCTGCCAAGGATTATCTTTTTTCCTTCAAGATTCAGCATATCAGTATATCAGGTGGAACTTGTCTTCATCAAACTGCCACTTTCCCTGAGATTTGAGTATCATCTCGATTCCTTCGCGCAGACATCCCCTCCCGCCTGGAGCCTTGCAGATGTAGTCAGCCGCCTCAAGAGCCTCAGGCGCAGCATCGGCGGGTGCGATTCCCAGTCCGCAGGCCCTTAGAACCTGGGTGTCAGGAATATCATCCCCAAAAAAAGCCACCTCTTCGGGCTTGAGACCATTGTCTTCGCAGAAACCGTAGAATACTTTCAGTTTCCCTCTGGTTCCGAGGTGAACGTTTTCAGGTTTTGCGCCCATGTGTTCGCAGCGGTTTCTCAGCGGCCTGGTGTCTGCTCCGGAAATGACGCCGACTACAAATCCTTTGGACGCAGCCGCTCTGGAAGCAAACGAGTCCTTGGCGTTGACTACGCGCACGAGTTTGTCCGGCCCCTCGTCCAGGAGGTAGATGCTCCCGTCGGTGAGGACCCCGTCAATATCATATACTATGGCCTTGATGCGCTGAAGATTAAGATTTTGTGCCATTTGGATTCAGATCAGAAAGGTTGAAAGTCGCTGAAGGCTGTCCGTTTTCGATGCCTATTGTTCCGAACTGGCCTTCATATTTGGAGATATTGTCTGCCAGGGCGCCAAGGAGCCTTTTGCAGTGCTCCGGTGCCATGATGATGCGGCTTCTTACCTGAGGACCGCTGAATCCCGGGAAAATGGCGGCAAAATCAATTATGAATTCGGTCTTTGAGTGGCTGATTACAGCCAGATTGGAATATGTTCCGCCCGCAGCTTCCGGGAGAACTTCCAGCTTGTTTATAGGATTCTTTTCGTTGTCCATATCTGGGTTTTTAGATGTGAATTGCAAATTTACTGATTCTTTCAGAGATATGCGCATAGTCGCTAAAATATTCTTGGTTCATCGAAGTTATATCCAAATATCTGACTATCTTTGCAAATTCGTCATAGGACGCTTTATTGATATGGAATTAGATGCTAAATACAACCCTTCGTCGGTTGAAGAGAAGTGGTACTCCTATTGGACCGACCACAAGTTTTTTCATTCTGAGCCGGATGCCCGGGAGCCTTATACCATAGTCATTCCGCCACCTAACGTGACTGGAATCCTGCACATGGGGCACGTTCTCAACAACACACTCAATGACGTGCTCATAAGAAAGGCACGAATGGACGGAAAGAACGCATGTTGGGTGCCGGGAACTGACCATGCGAGCATTGCCACGGAATCCAAGGTGGTGGCGAGGCTCAAAGAGCAGGGTATTTCCAAGGAAGACCTTACCCGTGAGGAGTTCCTGCGGCATGCGTGGGAATGGAAAGAGGAGCACGGAGGGATAATCCTAAAGCAGCTTCGCAAACTCGGCGCTTCATGCGACTGGGACCGTACCAGGTTTACCATGGAGCCGGAGCTTACGGATGCCGTGATAGCCACATTCTGCTATTTCTATAAGAAGGGAATGATATACAAGGGCGTCCGTATGGTCAACTGGGATCCGGAGGCGCTTACCGCTGTCAGTGACGATGAGGTCGTACACAGGGACACCAAGAGTCATTTCTATCATCTTCGTTACTATATATCAGACGGGCAGGGGAATCCTACGGATGAGTATCTTGTCATAGCCACCACGCGTCCGGAGACCATCATGGCCGATGCTGCAATATGCATCAACCCGGCTGACGAGAGGTATCACCACCTTCGCGGAAAAAAGGTTCTCATTCCTCTCATCAACAAGGAGATACCTGTAATTGAGGATAGTTATGTGGAGATGGATTTCGGTACAGGATGCCTCAAAGTGACTCCTGCTCACGATGTAAATGACTATCAGATAGGTCTCAGACACAATCTTCCTGTCACTGAGATTATTGACGACCACGGCAGGCTCAACGAAAAAGCACAGATTCTTGTAGGCGAAGACAGATTCGTCGCCCGCAAGAAAATCGTAAAACTGCTTGAGGAGGCCGGAAATCTCGTAAAGACGGAAGAATATACCTCTCCTATAGGATATTCGGAGCGCACAAATGCCGTTATCGAGCCTAAGCTTTCCGCTCAATGGTTCCTCAAGATGGATAAATTGGCGGCTATGGCTCTTGACAGCGTGGAATCCGGAAATATCAAGTTCGTACCGGACAAATACCGCAATACCTACCGTCACTGGATGGAAAACGCCCACGACTGGTGCATATCCCGTCAGTTGTGGTGGGGACAGCGCATCCCTGCATATTATCTTCCTGACGGGCAGATAGTTGTGGAAGAGACAGCAGAGAAAGCTCTTGAGGCAGCGAGGAGAATCAATCCGTCTCTGCAGGCGGAGGATCTGCATCAGGACGAGGATGTACTGGATACGTGGTTCTCAAGCTGGCTCTGGCCTATTTCCGTATTTGACCCTAAGTTCCCGGGACACCCGGAGCGCAAGCCTAATGCGGACCTTTCATATTATTATCCGACCAGCGATCTGGTTACCGGTCCGGACATTATTTTCTTCTGGGTAGCAAGGATGATAATGGCGGGCTACGAATACCGCCACGAAAAGCCCTTCTCGAACGTCTACTTCACGGGTATCGTGCGCGACAAGCTTGGCCGCAAAATGAGCAAGACTCTCGGCAATAGTCCTAATCCTCTGGACCTGATTGAGAAATACGGCGCCGATGCAGTACGTCTGGGTATGTTGCTCTGCTCTTCTGCCGGCAACGATATTCTCTATGATGAATCCCAGATTGAGCAGGGAAGAAATTTCTGCGGAAAGATTTGGAATTCATGGAGGCTTGTGAGCGGGTGGAAGGTAGATGACGCAGCCCCGCAGCCGCAGGAAAGCACGATGGCTATCAAATGGTTCGACAGCCTTTTGTCGCGAACTATAGAAGCGGTGGAAGACCATTATTCCAAACTTCGCATCGGAGACGCCCTGATGGCGATCTACAAGCTCTTCTGGGACGACTATTGCAGCTGGTACCTGGAGATGGTCAAGCCTGCTTACGGTGCGTCTGTCGATGGCGCCACATATAAGGCTACCGTAGAGTTTTTCGACAAGCTTCTGCGCCTGATTCATCCTGTGATGCCTTTCATCACAGAGGAGCTCTGGCAGGCAATGGAGCCAAGAAAGGAAGGGGAGACCATTATGTTTGCCGCTACTCCAAAGGCAAGAGCTTACGATACGGAACTTCTCCATAATTTTGATTTGACAAAAGAGGCCGTTATCGCCATCAGAGGTATTCGGGCGCAGAAGCAGATTTCTCCGAAACAGAGCCTTGAGCTTTATGTGGACGGTGATTTTGCCTCAGAACTGCTTCCTGTGATACGCAAAGCCGCAAATATCGGTGATGTAAGGGAAGGAGCCGCATCCGGTGCCTCCGTTTCGTTTATCGTAGGCACGGTAAAGATGAGCATTCCGCTGGATGGCTTTATTGACAGTTCTGAAGAAAGGTCGAAACTGGAAGCCGAGCTCGAGCATCAGCGAAAGTTCCTTGCTTCCGTTCGTGGAAAACTGTCCAATGACAAGTTCGTAGCTCACGCGCCGGCAGCGGTCATAGAGACCGAGCGCAAGAAGGAGTCTGACGCCCTGGCCAGGATTGAGGCGTTGGAAGCATCTCTTGCTTCGCTGAAATAAACCGGGTTACCCCTATAAAGATTACTGGCTGCTTCTTTTAAAGGAAGCAGCCAGAATTTTTCATGAGCTATGGTCTACTGCCTAATCAAGCAGCATATTGCCACATTTGTCGGCGTCCAGCTCGTACCAGTCGGAGCATGAACAATATTCATACGGAATGTACTTGAAACAGTGAACGTACACCTTGTTGACTTTAAGATTGTAATATATGTCAACCATTATCCCTTCGCTATCGTCCTTCTCGCTCCAGTTGAATTTCTGAGGATCGGAAGAAAGAGCATTGATAATATCCTCTTTCTTTTCGGAAGGGAAATATTTGACGATTCTTTTGTATTTGATGCCCGTCTCCTTGTCAACCCTGGCCGACTTGAGCATAAAGAATGTCACAAGTCCTACAAAGCATAGGAAGGCACCGAGAATATTGACAGATACGGCTGAAGGAACAGCCACGATAGCAATGCCGGCAATCACGAGTCCGGCAGACACCATAATATCACGCGTACTGCGTGTTCTTGAAAAAATTTTATCCATATTAAGTTGATTGATTGTTGATTAAACTGACTAAACCTTTCCTCTGCAAGGAATAACCTCTGCGAGGAAGAAAATAACAATCAACCGACTAAATACGCAACCTTCTTAGTGAAATGAAATGATTCTGTACGGAATTTATACCGGACAGAACGGGGTGATGGAGATAAAAAGGGCCGGACTCCGACTTGCGAATACATGTAAGCAGCCTCGGACGGCCTGTGAGACTGAAATTGATTCTTGACTGAGGTCTTGGCGCACTTTCAGATGGAGACGCGCCGAAACTTACGGGGCATACTGACATGAACGAGTCAGGGGGCTCCGGCAACTTCTCGGCGGTAATTGTAGCTGTGACCTCTTTGGCGGCATTCCGAAACGCCTGCTTACTGTCAGCGTCTCCGCAGTGGCAGGAGCCAAGCAGGAAAACGGACAACAGCAGTAGCAACAGACGCTTCATACAGAAAACCTATCTGCCGGCTACGGCATCAATCTCAACTTTGGCGCCTTTAGGAAGGGCAGCCACCTCATAGCAGACTCTTGCCGGCTTGTCGCCTTTGAAGTACTCGGCATACACGGCGTTCATGGCAGCAAAGTCAGCCATATTCTGCAGAAACACGGTGGTC
>OIWT01002424.1_pt1 | contig 19308 bp, 12 predicted proteins | sample 1587701 | NCBI WGS metagenome assembly OIWT01 (sample SAMEA3888904, study PRJEB22519) | human gut metagenome | biome: human gut; feature: human-associated habitat; material: faeces | place: Denmark | collected 2009
AGTGGAACGAAAGGACAGCGATTTTTGGAGTCATTTCCATCTCGCATAAGTGCCTTTGCAAAGTATCTGCAGTTTTTCTTTGCAGGAGAACTTGCTTTTTGGAAGAAACGCAACTCATTGCCCAAGGTCCGCCATTTTTACTCAACCAGCGGCCCTAAACCCTCAGTAAACGTCTGTATCTATCTATCCTTTGGAATTCTCCGTGTCCATTTCCGTGTATTTAGAATAGCGGAAAACCGTGCGACTGTCATGTCTTCAGGCAGTTTATCCTCTCCCGACCAGTGCTATGTTTCCGTTCTGTATTCTCTTCATCGTAGAATGCAAATCCACTGAAAAGTACTGAAGGTAAGAGAGATCCGTCTTCGGTATCGTTGTGTCAGATTTCGTGTCGTGTATGCAAGAGAAGCGGGAGTAATGCGTAGAAAGGCCATCGAAGGACGATATCATGCGGCACTGGCCTTCTTTCTGTGTCTTTGAAGTCTTGTCCCAGTTCTCCTGGGTCTTTCGATTCGACGTCCCAGGATGAAAAGTCGCCACCGCCTCCCAGTGAGGAAGACGCCTCATCCGGTTCGTGTCCGAACCACCAGGAGCTATTTGCTACGCTCGGAACGTACAGTTCAGTTTCTGCATTTCGTACGAAGCACATCCCATTTCATTCCAGTTTTTCCGATGTTACCTTGTGCGCTTTCCCTTCTCTTTCGCCCGCGACGCCTTTCTGCGTGGAACCTTGCTTTAGTGATGCTGAGAGTGAAATGGAAGAATGAACGTGTTTGTTACAAACAGGGGTACAACTCGATAGGCTTCGAAGAAGCAACAGCAACGGTGGGAGCCTGCACAGGCAGCTCCTTCTTGTTGAAGTAGTCGTCCGACTTGAAGTCCGGAAGCATTCTGAGGAGCACCATCACGTGGTAAATGAAGACGGGCGGCGAAATGACCTCGATCACCAAATCGAAGAGGAAGGCGAGGAGCATGTGGCCGGGGGAGGGAAGAGCCATGTACTTGGGGTAGTAGCCAACCTCCACCCAGCGCGCGTTCACGTTGTACTCGATGATCATGCCGATCGCAGTGATCCAGGTCACGAACACGGTGAAGCCGGTCGTGCGAACGATGAAGTACTTGTGGTTGCGGAAAACGATCATGAAGATAATGGGCACAATCGTCGTGAACAGGAAGAGCAGCACGGACACGATATGGGTCATGTTGCGGCGTCCCATGACGTCAGGGCTACCCACGTCGCGGAAGTCCTTCTTTCCCTTCAACATGTTCATGACTGAAGACGTTGTCAAGAAGAGGAAGCAAATGATGAACTCAACGAAGCGCCGGCAGTTCGAGGGGCGCTCCTTCTTTCCCTTCATGCAATTGAAGAGACGATCGCCCAGGAAGAGCGCAGCGACCATCAAAAAGCCGCACTCCTGCGTGCAGCGGATGATGATGGCCGGCCAGAAGCCGAGGAGCTTTCCATTCAGATATCCCTCCTGATACTCTCTCACGCCCGTCTGAAGAAGGACGTACTCCAGCACGATCCACACGATCGTACCAAAAACGAAAGAGATGAGGTAATCCAGTCTCTTGCGCGTCAGACCGTCATACAGCATCAGGATGACAGCAATCGCCAGGGAGCCCAGCTTTGAGGAATATTCGGGTCCCAGGAACCCGTTGCGGATCATGTACCACTCAAAGCGTTCAGGGAAGACAATTGTAGAATTGGCGCTCATATTTAAACGACAACTTGCACAGTGGACGTATAGATAAGAAGGTAAGGGAAAGTGCCTCGACGCGACTCTGCACAAATAATGAGTGACCAAACGACTCGTCGTTGAAACGCCCCGTCGACAACTGCTTTGACGTTTCGATCCGAATCGATGTTTTGACACTGTCAACGGCTGCACTTTCTTCTGTATGTGCCCTTTCCCTCCCATTTCATCGAGTTGGCCCTCATTCTCTCTTTTCACTGCTACACCTATGGTTGTGTTTTATCGTTCTGTAGAATCGAAGTGGTGACTTTGCTCGCACAACTGCATCTTGGGTGCTCCCCTTGTCAATAAAGTGGAAGAAGACCCGATTTCGTAGCTTCCTCTTGGTTCAAGCCGCTGGTATTGTCTTCTTTCGTCCCAGTTCCCCTCTGGAAACACTTTTACTCTTTTCATGGAGAAGGCATTCCTTGCTATCCTTTTCATTGTGAGTAGGTGACGAACCAGCACTGTTTACGTAGGTTGTTCCCGTTCCGAGCTCGCGTGCCAAAACACGGAGACCTACGTGAAGGTCCGCAAGCAGTGCGGACTCCAGCACGCCAGCGAGGAAAAATACCAATTCCTTCTGAACAATGAAGTGGTCGCCACAAGTCCGGTGTTTGTGAACAACGAATTGCGCGAGAGCGAGTTCTGCCTTCCCTCTTCGACGCATTCCGTGTACACACTGAAGTTGATCGACACGTCTCCCCTCGATTGCGTGCTTACAAGTAGGTACGGCGATGGGTGGGACTCCAAGTCGTGGGTGGAAGTGCTGGGACCCTACAGCAACGTCGTCTTCAAGAACTATCTCCACTCCGTCTCTTCCGAGGAGTACACCATTTCTCGTTCCTTGCTGTCGCTCTCTGTTCCCAATAGTTTACAATCCGGTTCCAAGGGACGCCATTTGGAAGGTGATGACCGGCTCTGTTCCCTCGAACTGGAAGGAATCCTCCCTCGACGTGTCCTCGTGGCAGTCCATTCACGTGGGCGAGGAGACCGTGACGGAGAGCGGGAACCAATTCTACCGCTTCTCCTTCGACAGCGACGCCTCCATGGCGGTGTACGAGCTGGCCCTGTGGTACCGCTACGGAGTCGCGGCCCATATCAACGGCGTCGAGGTGTTCCGCGACAATCTCGGCAGCGGCACGATCTCGCCGTCCGACCCACCGCAGGGGTCCTACGGCACCTTCGCGTACCATCACGTCATCCGCCAGCTACTGCCCGCCTTCACGTCCCAGAGCACGCTGGCCGTGGAGGTGCACCTGCCGTCCGCCGCGGAGTCGGGCTTCAACGGCTGGCTGGCGCTGTACCACGCCACGCTCCTGGACTCCAGTAGGCGTATTATGCTCCCTTCACCGTAGCCTGCTTCGCGGTGGCCTCCGCTGCGACGCTCACGAGCTCGGGCGGCAGTGACCTGGGCTTCGTGTCGGACTGGAACCGCGAGAGCTACTGGTCCGTGCAGCCCTTCTCGCCGCAGTGGGTGCGGCTCGACTTCGGCGCCACACGCGTGGAGGCCAACGGCGTGGAGCTGTGGCCCGGCGCGATGAACGCCTTCTTCCCGCGCCGCTACGTGCTGACGGCGAGCGACGGCGCCGAGGAGGCGGTGGTGGTCAGCAAGCGGGGCCAGAGCACCGCCGCCTTCACGCCGCTGCGGCACCTGAACTACTTCGCCACCGCCTACCGCCGCTCCGTGAAGCTGGAGGTGGCCGAGTCCGCGGGCGACAAGCTGTACCTCGCGGGGCTGGTGCCGCTGGTGTGCCGCCTCACGCCGCCGCCCGCCATCACCTACACACCCGCGTCGCTCACGCTCACCATGAACGTCGACGCCGTCTCGCTGGCGCCCTCCGTGGACGGCTACACGCACTGCTCCATCGCCCCCGCGCTCCCCGCGGGACTGGCCCTCGACCCCGACACCTGCGTGATCGAGGGCACGGCCACGGCGGCGCTGGCCGTCACGCAGTTCACGGTCACCAGCCGCATGGAGGCCACGCACGTGGGCACGCTGACGCTGGCCGTCACGGACTGCGGCGGCAACACCGTGGTGGTCACGCGCGTCCACGGTGCGGGCAGCGCACGCGAGGCCTTCACGCTGGCGCACGGCGAGGAGGTGCTGCTGGAGGAGCCCTTCAGCGGGTCGCAGCAGGACGGCGCCACGCAGGTGACGCGGTTGTGCACCTCGCACGCGCAGCTCACGCTCACGCTGGCCTCGCAGCAGTCGCGCTGGAGCACGGGCTCGCGCGTGGAGGTCGCCACGGAGAGCTGCGGGCACGTGGAGCCACTGCTGCGCGCGCGCTTCGACACGGCCGCGGGCACGCCGGCGCAGTTCACGCTGCAGGTGGCGTCGGCGAAGAAGTGCGAGTCGGCCTGGCACTACAAGATGGGCGAGGCGCCCAGCGACTGGCTCACGCAGGACGTCGCCGCGTGGCCCGAGGCCGTGAAGGGCGGCTTCCCCGCGTCGCCGAACCAGCTGCAGCTCTACCGCGCCTCCTTCGAGGTGGCCGACCGCGGGCAGGTGGCGGGCCTGCGCCTGCTGCTGCGCTTCCGCTTCGGCCTGCTGGTGTTCCTCAACGGCCACGAGGTGTACCGCGAGGGCGTCGTCGGCGACCTCTCCGCCGCCAGCGTCAGCACCAGCGCGCGCGAGGCCGCGGACTACTACGAGATCACGGTGCCCGCGCGCCTGCTGCAGGACCCCGCGCAGGAGGGCGAGCTGATCCTGCAGGAGGGCGCCAACGCACTCGCCGTGGCCGTGGTGGGAACAGGCGCGGCGCAGACGACCGCCGACTTCGACGGCGACGTGCGCGTGCTGTACGACTCCTCCCGCGTGCTGCACGCCACGGTGTCCAATGACGACGTGCCGAACGTGGCGAACGGTGTGGACGGCGACAGCGCCACGGAGGTGGGCGGCGCGGGCTGCACGAACAGCATCGTGTTCGACATGGGCGCGCGCCGCGAGTGGGTGTCCGCCGTGGTGCTGCAGAGCAGCGTGGCGGAGCGCGGCAAGGAGCCGAGCCACCTGGTGGTGGAGGCGCGCGACGCGGAGGGCGCGTGGGAGCCGCTGGGAGAGTTTATAGACTTGCAGTGGTGGGCGCAGGGCCAGGTGAAGGAGGTGGCGCTGACGAACCGCCGCGCGTGGCGCTTCTACCGGCTGCGCGACCTGTTCGCCTCGAGCAGCGCCTGCGCGTGGAGCCTGGCGCGCATCGACCTGCGCGTGTTCGACCTGGTGACGCCGGCGGCGGCGCTGGCGTACCCGACGGCGGACGTGACGGCGTTCCTGAACATCGAGTTCGCGGAGATCTACCCGACGGCCATGGCCTTCATGCAGGTGTCCGTGGCGCCGCCGCTGCCCGCCGGCATCCACGTGGACAGCACCTCCGGCGTCATCCACGGCATGCCCACGGCCTTCGCGGAGCGCCGCGCCTACACCGTCACGGCCACGCAGCGCACGGGCGGGCGCAGCAGCGCGGCGCTGGGCTTCGCGGTGACGCAGTGCTCGGGCGGGCAGTCGCTGATCACGTTGACGCTGCGCTCGGACAGCGACCCCGCGGCCATGCGCTTCGCCCTCTACCGCGGGCGCGGCGCCATGGGCGTGCAGCTGTCGGCGGTGGAGGCGCTGCCGACGGCGAGCGCGCTGTTCTACTACGACTTTTGCCTGGTGCACAACATCTACTCGCTGGTGTTCCAGGGCCCCAACGCCGGCTGGGCCAGCGAGGCGGGCTTCATGCTCACTGTCGACGTCGGCGCGCTGCGCTTCGAGCTGGGCCAGCTGCCGCGGCGCACCGGCTCCAGCACGCAGCCCGCGTCGCTCACCACCGCCTTCTCCAGCTACCTGCCCTTCCAGGTGGGCTACACGCTCTGGCGCGTGTGGGCCGACTACGACGTGCCCGCCGACTGGGCGCAGGCCGCCTTCGACGACGCGCAGTGGCCCGAGCGCAAGGCGGCGGAGCTGGGCACGGCGGAACCCATCACGGTGTTCGTGCGACGCGCCTTCGAGCTGAGCGGGCTGGAGGAGTACAACGTGCTGAACGTGCGCGTGCGCTACGGCGGCGGGCTGCGCGCCTTCTTCAACGGGCGCGAGGTGGCGCGCTTCAACCTGCCGGCGCTGGTGCAGGAGGCCACGTACGCCTCCGCGGCGCACGACCCCGGCGCCTTCTCCGTCTTCCACGTGGTGCTGGCGAACCAGGGCGCGGTGGAGGGCCGGAACGCGGTGGGCTTCGAGCTGCACCGCGCGGAGGGCCAGGAGGAGGCCGCGCTCGAGTTCGACGCCACGGGCGTGTTCGGCGTGGAGGACTGCGCGGTGGTACGCGACAGCTACCAGCGCGTGGCGGGCAGCGCGCCGGCGGAGGGCCACTGGACGAGCCTGCTGGACGGCTCGCCGCTGACGACAGTGCAGCTGGAGAACCAGGAGGGCAGCTTCGTGGAGTGGTCGCTGGAGAACGCGGTGCCGAGCCAGTTCAACGCCTACGCGCTCTACGCCTACGACACGCTGCAGGGCCTGGCCTACTCCGTGTACGGCCAGCGCGCGGACGCGGACGAGTGGCTGACGCTCGACGAGCAGCCCTCCACGTTGGTCTACGCGCACGCGCGCTTTACGCGGGCCGCCACGCTGGGCATCATCGGCTTCCAGTCGCTGCGCTTCGTGCTGGACACGCACCTCGCCGCGGAGCCGCGCTTCGCCGCCTTCGTGACGCTCAACTGCCGCGTGCAGGGCGACGTATGTCCCACCGTGGGCGAGTACCCCGCGGTCGCCGAGGGCCAGGTGAGTCCCGCCTTCTGCCCCGAGGGCTACGAGGGCTACGCCTACCGCCTGTGCCGCAACGGCCGGCTGGGCGAGGTGCAGACGGACCGCTGCGCCATGCGCCCGCCCGAGGGCCTCAGCTACGGGCTCGACACTATCGTCTTCGTCAAGGGCGTGCAGAACGCCTCGCCCGCGCCCACCTACGAGTACATCGTGCAGGAGTTCTACCTGGACGACCACGTCGTCCTGCCGCCGGGCCTCGCGCTCGACCCCGCCTCCGGGCGCATCGCCGGCGTGCCCACGGAGGTGATGAACGCCACCGAGTACACCGTCTACGGCAAGAACGCGCGCGGCGCCACATCCGTCACCATCCGCATCTCGATCCGCGAGGCGTTCTGCATGGCCGACGGCGTGTTCCCCGAGACGCTCGCGGGAAATACCGCGACGTACGCCTGCTCCGCGGAGGGCGCGTACCTGGGCACGCTGAAGCGAGCCTGTGTGCTGGGAACGAAGGACGGCGAGTGGAAGAGGCAGCGGGGCCTGTGCATGCACGTCGCCGTGCTGATCGTGCTTGTGATTCTTGTTCTTTTAGTCATCGGCTTCACGATTTGGTTCTGCTCCATTCTGCGACGGAAGGGACGCAGGGCGATGAAGGCAGTGCCCGGGGCGAAGAAGGGCCTGAAGAAGGGCGCTGCCACCCAGGGGAAGCGGGCGATGAAGGTGTGAGGGTTTTCTTGACATCCATTCTGTTGTGCTTCTTGTTCAATCAACCGAGCAAATCACAGGGCCGCTTGCGATTCGGCGCTGTTTCCATGAAAAGGAGAAATGGACAGTTTCCCCTTTTGTGGCGAGGACAGTCTTTGGAGTTTTTGTCCTTCTTTCATCGCGGAACAATGTACGATAACATCCGTCAGAAGTTAACACTGGCAACGATCTTCATCCTCCTCATCATCACCTGTTTCGCTGGAGAGACGTGGCCGTACTGGGTAAGTGACGGGCATTGCTTGTGCGGCGATCGCTCACCCCTCTTCTAGGCGACCTTCTTCATTATGGCTGTTTTCGTGCACATTTGCGATCTTATGTTCCTCGATGACTCGAGCTTCCACTACGAGCCTTACTATGAGGTGGGGGCCGTGCTTGTCGTGTTATCTCTAGAATCATGCTCGTTACACAGAACCCCATTATTAAAGCGCAGCCTGGTATACTATTCTTTGTACCGCTGTTTGTTTGATAGTTTCATCCCGGGCTTCGCGAGTGGCTCCTCTCCTCCAGGGAACAAGGAGGGCTTTCCGCTCTGTCGTGTTGGGTGGATGGGGACGCGAAGCCGCCAGTGATCGTTGGGGCCAGGGATATTGTTTCGAGTTCATCACAATAATGTTGTCTCGAAATGTTTCTTTGCTTTTGAATCGCTACGCACGCGCCTTCGCCACAGCCCAGCAGTCCGTTATCGTGATTCAACGATCCTCACTTCATCTCTAGGTGAACGGTTTCACCTACCAGTTTTCTAAAATGCCTTCTAGAGATGCCATATCCTCGTTTCCAACAACGATATCCTCCTTTACCCCCAATTGAAGCAATCCCTCAAGACCGGCCCCTTCGATGTGGTCGTCATCGGCGGGGGCTCCACGGGCTCCATGATTGCTCTGGACGCCTCGCTCCGCGGATATAAGGTGGCGCTGGTGGAGCGCGGGGATTTCTCCTCGGGCACCTCCAGCCGCTCCACCAACCTCCTCCACGGCGGCGTCCGCTACCTCGAGAACGCCGTGAAGCACCTGGACCGCCAGGAGTTTCGGCTCGTCCGAGTCTCTCCCCGTTTCCTCAATCACCCCTAGGAGGCGCTGCACGAGCGGCGCTACATGCTGGCCAACGCGCCCTACCTGACGCGGCCGATCGAGACCATCATCCCCTGCTCCTCGTGGCTCCAGCGCTGCTACATGCGACTCGGCCTGCTGATGTACGACCTGATCGCCTTCAACGGCGGCCTGCCGCAGAGGTAGTGTCCGACCACTCCCTTCCCCATAGCCACACCATCAAGTGGAAGGAGATGCAGTACCTCTTCCCGAAGCTCAACTTCGACTGGGTGAAGGGCGGCGTGGTGTAGGCGTCCGCGCCCGCGCTGAACCGTAGCTACTACGATGGGCAGTCCAACGACTCGCGGCTGAACACCGTCATCAACCGCACGGCCGTCGACGCGGGCGCCGTGTCGCTCAACTACATGGAGGTGGTGGACCTCCTCCACGCGCCCTGCCCGAAGCACGCGCAGACCGACCCCCACCAGCTCATCACCGGCGTGGTGCTGCGCGACCGGCTCACGCACGAGCGGCTGGACGTCCGCGCCAAGGTGGTAGTGAACGCCACGGGGCCCTTCGTGGACGCCATCATGGACATGCACGAGAAGATCCGCTTCCCCGACCGGACGCTCCCGCACCAGAACGTGGTGGTGCCCGCGAAGGGCGTGCACCTGCTGCTGCGCGGCGACTTCTGCCCCAACTCGGCAGGCATCGTGACCACCACCTCCGACGGCCGCGTGATGTTCATGCTCCCGTGGCAGAACTAGTCGCCCTCCTCGCCCTCCCTCACTCCCAGCACGCTCCTGGGCACCACCGACACGCCCTGCGCCATCGAGGAGTACCCCGAGGCCACGCAGGCCGACGTGGACGAGATCCTCCACGAGATGTCCCGCTTCCTCACCACGCCGCTGCACGCCTCCGACATCCTCGCCATGTGGTGCGGCATCCGCCCTCTCGTGCATCAAGCCGTTGCCTTTCGCAACCTCCCTCACCAACAGAAGGACGCGAAGGACACAGCATCGATCTCGCGCACCCACGAGATCTGGTCGGACGGCGACGGCTTCGTCACCATCTCCGGCGGCAAGTGGACCACCGTGCGCAACATGGCCGAGGACCTCTGCGACGTCATCGGGCGCTGCACCGACCTGCGCGTGGGGCTCGAGCAGTTGACTGAGGCGCAGGTGATGCCGTGCCGCACGAAGAACTACCCCTACTACGGCGCGAACGAGCGGGCGGAGAAGGCGGGCGCGACGCCGCCCATCCGGCGGTACATGCAGCAGCAGGTGGAGGTGCAGCACGACCTGGAGGAGACATACCGGCTGCCCAGCGACATCGCGGAGCACCTCAGCCACTTCTACGGCTACCGCGCCTTCCAGATCGCGGAGATGACGCTGAACGAGGAGATGGTGCGGCTCCACGAGCGCGTGCCCTACCTGCGGAGCGAGGTGGCCTACTGCGTGCGGGAGGAGATGGCCGTTCGCCTGTCGGACGTGATCATGCGCCGACTGCGCATCGGCGTGATGGATACGCAGCTGGCGCTGGAGTGCCTACCCGCCTGTTTGGATGTCATGAGGCGAGAGCTCCACTGGAATTCGAGTCGCTGCATAGATGTGGAGAAAGGGGTGATGCATCACCATTAGGAGGTGGAAGACACGGTCATGCAGATCAACAAGTGCTCCATGAAGAAGTATGACCCTGAGGTGATCATCGACTCCCTCTCGCTCTTCTCTGTTTGTTGCACAGTTCTCGTCACTGGCAAAAGAAGGGCACATTTCTCTTCACTGGCAAAAGAAGGGCACATTTCTCTTCACTGGCAAAACACGGAGAAGCGAAATCCCTTATGCTTATGCCGATTTTTCAATTTGGCCATCTTTGATCTCAAATTTCTCTGTCGATTTTTCGTTTTGTGACCTGTTTCTTTAAGGGTGATCTAGGAATTAACTGGAATATCGATTCATACCTTCAATACCACCATCCGCCAACCAAGGTCCCACATCATCGGCAACACCAGACATGAGGGACCACTGTAACGTAAAGAGGGGGTCAGTTCATGATCCAGACGCATCTTCGTTTCCCCACCTTCGCGCTATGGCCATCATCAGGTCACTGTCGTAAATCGCATCGCGCTATATCTCATTCGTAGTTTGGGGAGTGGTCTAATAGATCACTCATATCGATCTGCACTCAAGCCCACTGGCTTGTGAATTCGCTTTACACCAGCATTCATTCCTCCTAGCTTGTCCATAGTGCTGCCTGATGGATGCATATTGCGGCCAATATTGCAATTTTGCTCTTGAAGATGCTGGACTTGAGTAAAGCAGCAAAACATGATCTGGACGATCGCGACCTCTATTATGAGTGTTGCATCTTGTGATGATAGTAACAGTATAGGCGGGGCTCCTTCAAACTGCGTCGATTGTCAGATTGCCATCTAGTTGCTTTGCGGCCATTTCAGCAAAACCAGAGAAACTAAATGCTGCTATGAATACTTTATGTACCGTGAATTGGCAGTTCTAGTTGTGCCTCCAGAGATGATTGCGATCTACATCCTGGAGAGGCTTATCGTTGCGCTATATATTCCTCGTACATCTACACTGTGTGTTGCAGTCACGGGCAGTTACGGAATCTTCAAAGAGCAGGTGATTTGCCGGAGATGGATTGTGTCTTCTATCGATTTGCGACTATCGGATATTCCTTGCCCTTCATGTGGGCATCTCATATATCCTATTTGCATTTCCAAAGAATGCATGCCGAGTCGATTGGAAGTCATTATGTTCCGTTTCTCCTGATACTCCTCCTGAGAAGTGGCTGTTCTACCTGTAATACGATACATATGATGCCGTTGTCATGGAAGTGTGATTAGGTCGCATTAGCATCATGCTCTCTCTTTCCCTCATTTCGCATGCTGTACTTCATCTACAACGTGAAAGCGATTGAGTGATGTGCTTGCGATGATGGGATGTGGTGATGTCAATCGTCCATCTATGCCTTACTATCCTCGCTTATGCTTCATTGCATGCTACAATGTGTGTAGATGCCACTATGCGTAGTGAACTCCCCATGGAGAGTAGTGATTGTGAATCAGTTGAAGAATGGATGGTACACTGAATTGGGATACACTCTCTGTTTGGACTCCCAATCAGCAGTATACCACTGGTAGGGGGGAGTACGGATCACACACATCTGCATTGGACATGTCTTCCGTTGACCTTCATATTCATATAGCGTATCAGCCTGACGACCAGTAATCCATAATCGTAGATAACATTGTGTTAGGTTGTTTGTTCTTAGAGAGAATTGGTTAATGCAGTTGGGCTTCGCCAGATCAGAATCTAGCACATGTGGAAGGATTCAAAATCGGATAGTCTTTTCACACTGAGTATAGGATCAGCACAGAACCATCACTATCACATCCATGCACTCAACTACTGGAAATCTATCTATGCAATCCTATCCATAGACTCAATGAGTGCAGCCTCCCAGCTATTTCTGAGAAGGCTGCCTTCGATGCTATTGACTATCTGCTTATGCCTGTTTCCCAACTGTAGCAGCATATACTATCATTGTTATGACGGGACGAAGTATCTAAATGTCTTGTTTCATTCTTGCCGTTGATTTCGAGCATTCATGCAGTTCCTTTCCTTATTTCTTGCCGCTGGGCTTATTCATCCTGTAGTACTATCATTGGAATCTTGTATGCTGTGTTGAACGAGTAATTGGTATGATCCTTTCTATCCGCCTATTGAAGCAATTCATGATATCCAATAGTTTGCGACTGTTATGGTGGACTCATTATTGATTGAGAGAATGGGAAAGAGGAGTAGTGTCAATTGCATTACCGGGGACAGGCTGGTGACCTAAACCACTTATCTAGAGGTAGGAGTAGAATCTTGTTATGTGATATTACGATGGCTCTTTCATGCATTGCTGTTTCATCTGTGACAGCAGTCTCCTTCACTATGGTTATTGGATAGTATGCCAAGAGGAGATCTCCATATTGCGTTGTCCTAAGCTGTATCGGAATCATGATCCGTTTTGATTACCCAGTGCTAATGATGCTCTTAGGGTGATGTGTTATATAGTGTCCGCTATACTGAAAGTTGCTATGTCATTGCGAAAGGGGTGTTGTGATTGTCATTCTCTTCTCCTCTGCTACTAATGCGTATTCACGTACACCACTTGTCTACCCGTTGCTTATACAGCTTGGATTGATCCATTTGCTGGTCCTTTGGGGTGATGATGCTGATTGTGAGCGGGAACCATTAGTTGCGTGCTGATCCACTTCTGTGCATCCTAGTGAACTAGTAGCTCTAGCCCGTGAATCATTCTCTTTCTCATGTGTGTTTAAGAAACATAGTGTTTCGTCACTCGTTCTACTTAGATGCTGTGGTAGGACCAAGGCAGTTCAACAACATAAAGGAACAGCATTTGCCATCTAGCAATTCCATGGAGACAACCTTGTTTGCCATAGATACTCCAACGACCACATTACTGACTTGAAACAAACTATGACCAACCGTAACGACTAAAACGGAGCAACACGAAGTGAAGAATCACGCCAAACGCAGTGGTATTAGCACTGTGTTTGCACAAAACACTTAGACTACTCAAACTGGATAGTCCGTTTCTGTACTCGACAGCGCTGTCGAGTACGAAGTTCAAGAAAGATATACTTCATTATTTCCTTCAATTGGGAAGAAAAGGAGAAATGGCAGTAGTACCGGGTACCTACGACCCTGATTACAACCGATTCATCGAAGAGAGGAAGAAGGAGTATTATCGCAAGTACGACTGGTGGAAATAATAACCAGGCTTGGAAGACCTCAGTCGCGATGATAAAAAGAGTGTGCAAGAGATAATCATGTGATTGCATTTGTTGGCTCTGAGAGGATAGGAATCGTTTTACGCTGGAAGAGTTCGAAAGGATCCAACATAGTAATAATAGTTCGTTTGCTGAACAATAGAGTGTCATTCGCCATTGGAGGATTTCCGACATGATGGGTTCTTTGCTACTCTGATGAGGGATGCCATGGATAACTTGAATTACTGGAATGCTAAGAAGGACGTTGATGATCTTCTCTCCTGTGGAATGGAGTTTAAGGATAGGCAGTTCATTAGTTCCGTTACTATGACTGCAATGTACGCATTGTTGCACTTGATAAAACACAGGATTCAGAATGCTGATGAGCTCAATGATGAACTAAGGGACATTCAACCGCTTTCTGCAGCAATTGTTGCGTATCTTCATGCTTGTGATACATAGCAAATCGGCCATGACGAGAATCTGAATGAAGACCAGATGATCGATTCTCTTCAACAGCAGGGATATGATGTGCATCAGCAACTGAACGACGATCTGCGAGTAGTGATTGCTCTCCTATCTGGGATGGACAACGTAAGGCTGGTTAGGGCGATTCAAGGTAGGTGTCGCTTCAACTCACTCTGAAGGACTGCGTCCGCATGTCAAGAGTCGCATCTCTCAGTTCATTCACGTCATTCCCATAAGGTATAGAACCAGACAGGAACATCAAACTCATTGCGGATACCCTCGCCATGTTCTATTCCGATATGAGCGAGAGCCATGCAAAGAAGCTACTGAACAATGTGGCTGAGGTGACTAAAGTCAAGGATATCACCTTCTCTGCTATGAGAAAGACCCTCTATGCTTACAGCTGTGTATGTGACAAGGTAATCATGATTGTGGAATGCCGGAAGTGTCACAATTGGTTCTGTACCAATCATGTTCTCTGTCCCGAGTGCTCAAAGAAACTCAAGAGCAATGATGACTACTCTCAGATGACTCTGTACAGCTGCAGGAGTGAGAAGTGCGTGGGGAATGAGAAGGTCCTTTCCGCCTTGACGGTGAGTCAAAAGAAGGCTGCTTGTTGTCTGCATCGGACTCGTCGAGCGATGGGGAGATACGTCTTGTTTGTCCCTCCAGAGGCGATCATTGCGGAGTTCATCTCCTGTGGATTGAATGAGTCGATGTTTGGCCTTGAGGAGAAGGAGATTGTCGCGGCTGTGAAGCAGGCAGATGTTCTGGGAAGCCATCACAACCTGTTTTCTGCGAACGCTCAAGCCATATACAGGGAGATGGGTTGGAAGGAGGCGGAAGAAGCCGTGGGAAGGCACCTTGCTCCTATGAAGGAATCCGATCCATTGTCTTCGCTGAAAGGTATGGTTGAAGCAGCCAAAGCAATTCAAAGGCAGAAGAGAAGTATTATCCATAACTAGAGTTGATGACATAGGATGTGCTGGAGATGCCACTGAAGAAATGGAAGTGGAACCCCCTGTTGTTGCTGCTGCAGTGAACAATCCAGACGTTAAAGTGGTGTAATGTGATTAGTCATAGGAGGCTGCACCTCGCTATAACACGAGAGGGAGTGTACCCTTTTCTAACATCAAGGACCAGGAGGACAAAACTCAGGATGGTTTAAAGCGGTCATGGGACCCACTTAAGGCGGTTTACGGACTAAAGGAGTGTAGCTTTACCTTTGACTCTTGATTAGTAGTTGTCATTCCATGGAGCTTCCTCTGGACAGCGCTGCTTTATCATCAACTGATGGACAACCCTGATCTCCAGTGTTCAATACCTCGTCCCATTCTCAACGCTGCTATTACGACGTTGAAGAACATGGCTGGAAAGTCCTCATCGTCTTCACAGCCCCAACCCGACCAACTACCCCAACAACAGCCCCAACCCGACCAACAGCCCCAACAACAACAGCCAGATGGTCTCTTCCCCAGCATCCCTGGTCTTCCCCAAGAGCAGACTACCCATGTCCGCCGCAGAAAGGGATTCAAGTCAGATCCCAGTTACTCTCTCTCTTCTGACAAGAACATTCAAGGACTGGTTGGTGGTGCGGAAGAAGTCAAGAATTACCTCTTCCAGTTCTCTGCATCGCTGGATGGTGTGCAAGTCTTCGCCAACTCTGCTCACAGCAACTCTGTGTATGTCTTCTCCCTCTTCTCCGAGAACATGGCCAGACGGTACATGGTGAAGGGACTTGACGGCTTTTTCTTGTTCATGATCTATTGCAGTGAGACCGAGCCTCGAACAGACAAGCAGCGGAAGCCTGCGTCGAGCAAGGTGATTGACTTCGGTCTGAAAACTGTCCAACCCAGAATAGACAAGAATCGCAAGGTGAAGGATTCCATGGGCCATTACGATTTCTCCCCCCCTGATGCCGTTCCTGGGTCGAAGATGGCGAACCAGGACTTCCATCGGATCCTCAAGACCGTGCTCCAGATTATGAAGGAGAAGGGGAGAGAGGGCTTCGTGATTCGCAAGGGCAGAACGGCCTACCGCTGCAGATACGCAATTAACGCGATCAGAGCCGACATGCCGGCGGGAAACCTATTCCTTGGTTTCCCCGGAAGGCACAGTTCCAACCAACCGTGTGCGCAGTGCAAGCTTCGCAGACGAGTCTACGATCCGTGGATCTGCGACATCCTCATGCGCCCGGAGTTGTGCATGCACCGACTCCAGGAGAAGATGATGACGCTGATGACCTCTGTGGTGGGTCTTCCCCCAGAGCACCCGCTGCGTCTGCTACGCTTTTCCCTGTGGCTCGCGAACCACCCTGGTTCGAGAACACAATTCGAGGCTGCCATGAAAGCGAGTGTGAGGTGTTCATGACTGTAGCTTACGCATAGGGCCGTGCTAACCTTGTTGAGTTTCCTCTCTACGAGGAGAACATGGCCACGCTGTCGTCTGTCATTTCGGTCCTTCCCAAGGTGCCGGAAGTGACTCTTCCGGACGACACGGACTGCTTCGAGGAGCTCGAGCCCAGGCCCCTACGGGAAGCAAAGAACACTGTCAACGAGTACAACCTCGCGCGGTTCACGTTTCTCCCCGTGGAATCCGCAGTGGCAATAGATATGATGCATATGATGCACAATCTGTTCGACCACTTCGTCCCCTTCCTACTCGGCAAGTCGATTGATCTCACGGAAGAGGAGACGTCACCAGATGTAGCAGAGAGGTTGTTTACCTACTACAACATGGAGAAGAAGAAGGTGGTTCTAAACGACATACTCCATCAAGGACGGGAAAAATGGGGCATGGTACAGTCGAAGGTGAACTGCATTTCCGTGACGGAGAGCGTAGCGAAGGCAGCTAGAGAGAGATATGACGCGGTCGATGTCTTTCCCGAGAATGCAACGAAATGGATTGGAGGCCTCTTTGACAAAGCAAAGGTTCCGATCAGGGGAGAGGAAAAGATTTGCTTCTGCGCAGCAATCCTTCCCTATCTGATGATCGATTCGATGGAGGACATTCATGTCTTCAGCATTGTCACGATTCTCTCAACGCTGGTCGTCATCTACAACTACGACGGTGTGATTGAAGAGCTTCAGATGATGGATGCTGCGCTGCGCGTATGCCTGTCCCTCCTGGAAATGGTTTCTCTCCCCAATTCCTTCACCATCTATCTTCACAAGGCCTGTCATCTCCTGATGTGCTACATCAATTCCGGTACGCTGAAGTCCACGGACACCCTGCACCCCGAGTCGATGTACTGCGAGATGCGAGACCAGGCGACTGGTGGAAGCCTTCCAGTGCAGACGATCCAGATGAGAAGAACAATCGTATCCGCGGCGCGGCTGCTGTCTTATGATCTCGAGAGCAACCCAACAGTGACAAGAGTGAAAATCGGTGACTTGGGCAAACTGCTGAAAGCTCCCGACATAACACTGACGTGGGTGAAGATGATGAGCGCACTCAATTGGGTTTCTGACTGTGTGCGTTTCAACCGTGACATGTTCTTCCAGATGACATACCTGGATCTTCAGCTGAATGGATGGGTGGACGAGTACATCAGCAAGAAGCTGCGTTTCAACGGCAAGAGCCCAGCGTCGCAAATCAGGGAGTATCGAGAGTGGGACACAGAGTCTGTGAAGGCGGTCTTCGATGAGGTTGTGAAGAAAGGAAAGTGGTACTTCCGTGAATTCTATTACCTGCGCTATCTCTCATGGAATAGCGTGTGGTATGGATCGTGCCACTTTCCGGTCAGGATGCTGACAGTGGAGCACTTCAAAAAGGGAGTGTTTGGAGTGGTGTACAGCTTGACCAAGAAGACTCATCTGTTCATGATAAGTGGCTACATTTGCGTCATGAAGGAGGGTGAACTGTATCTTCAGGCTCTTTGCTACGAAATACCGAAGTACTCCGCCAATTCCCTCATTGACAATCCGTTTGCCTTCATTGTTGACACTACATCGCTGAAGAACTACACAAGAAAGCCTCTTCTCATTTCCCTTCATCGCTTGATCGTCAGCGAACTGTTCTTCCAGCCACTGGATTCCAAGCGTGTGTACTGCGGTGTGTCTACTGTCTGCATCAGAGAGTGGAAGCTCATCCAGAGCGTGATGCAGAAGCCTTCGGCAGGGTGCACCAAACAGTTCCAGAAGTGTAAGACACAGAACGAGTAATGCTGTTTGTAAAGAAACACAAAACGAAGGACGGGGTCTTTTGGACGTAGCAACACTTTCATCATTCATCTCTTGAGGAGGCGGCTCTTCTGCGTTGCTTTCACCTTCATCATCTGAATTCACAACAAAGCACACACCCGCATCGTCATCTGAATCAGAGGAATCACTTAGAGAAACCATATCCGTATCCGTAACAGATACAGACATACTATGTTTCAACGCTTCTTCCAATACATTTCTTCCACTAGAGCACTCTCTTGGAATATGAATAGCCTGCTCCTTCTCTCGACCCTCCAGGATGGCGCACCGTCTCTCTACAGTTCAGGAGAAAGGTGGACATTACTGACGTATTCCATTAGATACTCCCCGCCCCTGATTGTTTTCACTCGCTCCTTCACCACAGCGAGCAAATCCAACTTTTGATTCTTCTATTCATAACACTCACAAAAGAAACCGACGATACGCAGAATATGACCATCAATAATCTTAGACACTTCTGTTCGCCCAACACTGGCAGTCTTTCTATTCACGTTGTGTTGACACAAGACACGGAAATACTGTCGTGAATACTGATATATCTTTTCATATAGGATACGAAAAGAAGAAGAGCCTCTTTCATCACGATTCTTGAACTGCAATGCATCCATAACAACACCTCTAATCGCATCGTATTGATTAGGCGCCACCAAGATATACTGGTCAATGACTCCGTAACACAGAGAGGTCAATACTTGCTTTGCACTCGATTTTAACTGTTCTGTAGAAATGGCACTCAAATCATCGGTATTCAATTTCCTCTTCAAGGCGTTCGTGAAACACTCCTCATCAACTATAACACGATCATCAATTAAACCATCTACAAATCATCGCAAAGAGAATCACAGACACATCTTATAAAGCATGGATTGCTGCATAATATCCAACACAGAGAGCCAATCATCATCGCTTTGCAACAGGGCAAAGATACGTGACAGCGTCTTGTAAGTGTCTTCAAATAACTCATCCCCGCACACAAAAAAGCCAATGTCCACTACAGTTTACGAATGATCAACAACTATACCACACAACTCTGGTGTATACACAGAGGGATCACCCTTTATCTCAGAATACAAATCCATGACCTGCTTTCTTGCTTCTTCCAAATCCTTCTTAGCCTTCTCCATAACCTCATATACTCTCTTCACCTTCTCTTCTGAAGACATAATGCGTGTTGTTGCCCTACAAGTAGATTGTGATGATTGTCACATCGTTTGAGTGGTATTGGCAATTATGCTTTTAGTTGCAAGTATACATGAAAGATCCGATTCCGACGTGGTCTCTTCTTCTCCATTCCTTTGTGTTACCACTTTTTCTTTATCATTCTGTGGAGTGTTGCGTTCTACTGTATTGGGAGGTTGCTTCCGTTGCTCTTCTTCACAGATAGTGGGCTAGAAGTGGTGTGAGGAAGGAGAGGAAGACATGTTGGAATGTGAGTGCTTTTGTGTGTAGTTCTGCTGTATAGATGTTGGCCGATGCACCAGACGTGAGTGGAGCGATATCCTTTCATCATCATCAGCAACGCGACAATGAGGCGGGAAGCAGCGACGTCGTCCCCATGAGTGTATGTATACGTGATGTTCTT
>OIWT01002429.1_pt1 | contig 19246 bp, 18 predicted proteins | sample 1587701 | NCBI WGS metagenome assembly OIWT01 (sample SAMEA3888904, study PRJEB22519) | human gut metagenome | biome: human gut; feature: human-associated habitat; material: faeces | place: Denmark | collected 2009
TTGATATAAAAAAGTAAATATGATATATTTTAAATGTAGAAATGTAAAAAATAAAGGAGGTGTGAAAAATGAATATTAAGAAAAAAATATCTTTTTTTGCACTATTTTTAATATCAAGTTTTTTTATAGTGGGTGAAGTAAAAGGTGATTATTATCGATATGGTAGTGCAAATGATGCAAAAGTTTCTAATTCATCTAGTACTACTCAATCTGCTTGGATATATAATTATTTTGCATATAGATTTACTTTTGTAAAATCGAATGGATCTATAGTGAGCGGGACTAAACCTGCGGATATATATTTTACGGGAAGTGTATTATCAGATAACCTTGGTAATAGATATAAGTTTAGTAATACTTCCTATAATATTTCTAGTAAGGCAATTAGCATGTCTTCTTGTTCAACAGACGAGTGCTATATGAATAATATAATAAAATATTATAAAAATAATACCAATGGTTTTAAAAAACAATTATTAAGTTTAACTGGAAACAAAACATTTGATGATGGAGAATTTTTGGTCGTAGAAAAATTGTATACAATAGATATACGAACAACAGATGCTGGAACAATGGTTCCGCTTTATGAAGTTTGCCGTGGCGACTATGGTGAGTTAAATCTTTCATCAGATGATTGCTCTGGAATAGATTCAAGAAATCCTACATTTGTTCCTTTGATTAATGTGTATAGTAATGTTTATAATGGTACAGGACTTGAAGTATTGAAAAAATTAAATGATACATATCCAGGAAGTAAAATTAATGGTAAGATTGTTCCAGGGCCATCAAATTCCCTTGATGGAATATATTTTATAAAAAACAATCGTTCAGTAACTAATTTTACAGGTTTAAATATATATGTTGGTGATGAAGTAGATGGCTTTAAAAAATTAACATATGTTACTCATTATAAAGATTATAAAGGTAGAGATACGGTCTCTGGCGACATATCTGATACTTTAGATAAAAATACCTCATATGGTGTTAATATATTTACTTATAAAGATTTTGAAGATCCAAAATGTACATATGATAATCATAGCATTTTTGATGGTGGACGTGATTGGAATAAAGCAACAAATCAATGCTGTGGTAAAGGTACTTATTATAGAGGTATAGCATATAAGAATTCTGCTGGGAAAGCTGTTTATGAAGGTTTATGTTGTAAAAATAAGAATGAAATATATGATTCTGTAAAAAAGGCATGTGTACCACAAACAAATTGTACAAAAGATAACCATGTTCAAAAAAATAGAGACTGGAATTCTAAAAAAAATGTTTGTTGTAATGTAGGGGAATTATTTAATGGAACTGATTGTACTACAAAAAAGGCAACTCAATCAGTAGGTAAAACTGTTATATATAAATTTACTACATATCCTAGCATAAATGAGTGTATGAATGGAACATTAAATAGTGTATTATCAAACCTTGATGTAGAAAAGTCCAAAGCTCGTGTAGAAACTTCAGGTACAAATTTTAATGCGAGGGAAGCAGATTTGGTAATATATAATAGTAAGTATAAAGTTGCCAATAAAACAGATATATATTGTAAAGAGACTTTAACTACTTCTTTTGATGACGTAAAAAACAATTTTAATGATCTATTTAGTGGAGTCTATGTTCCAATAAAAAAACAACCTACTCTAATAAAAGAAATAAGCTGTTATTTAGTTGATCAAAACGCGGGTACTAAAGATAGTAGAGTTAATGAAGGAGCTAGTTTTGTAACTAATCAAAGTTCAAATATAAATGTAATTTTATATTTTATGAATGGTTATAAAGGCCCAAACTACACTAGTAAGGGTACAAATTATTCATTTACAAACCCAAGAATCAAAACAGAAAATGTTTCTGTTACTAATGGAAATACTACTTATGGTGTTAAATATACTTTAGTTAAAGCAAAATTAAAATATACTTTTGCTGGATTGAATATTGAAAATAAATACATAGATATAAGTACAGCTACGAATACTAATTTAATAAATGATTCTAAAAAATATAAGACAATAGATACTTCTAGCATTGGTGTACCAACATCAGCAGTATCTGGACACTATAATAATACTATTTATTTAAAAAACTTGGATGGTTTGTTGAGTAAAATGAATGTTTCTTATTCCACGAGAAAAACACTTACAAAAGATAGTGGTACAGGATATTGTAAATTAAATTACCAAATGCCTTCTGGAATTTCAGATTGTAGTTCTAAATATAGAGAGTTAATAAATAGAGGTGGAGACAACACTATTGGATATTCAGGTAAATGGGAAGGTGGATGGTGTAATTTTGATATATTATATAAAAGTTCTTCATTAGGATACTGTGAATATTATTTAGGTAGAAATGATTCCAATTCTTCGACTGAGTATGTATCTTCAGAAGATAAAACTGTTTTAAATTTTGTTAATAATAAATCAAGTGCAACTGCAACAGCTGCCGCGTGTCATTTTGATATTGAGATAAAAGACTATGAATTGGTATTTAGACCAATAAGTTTGTCTAATCCATTTCCGGGATCTAACGGTAAAGGAAGAACTCCAAACCCTAAAGTTTGGGATACAGATAAAATTGATACTTATATAAAGAATAGACAGGATACATATACAAAAAAGCCATTATACTCAGTAACCTTAACTCCTAGTCAAATACAAAATATAAGAGAATATAATAGAACACATAAATATGATAATTTTGATTTAAAATGTGTTGGTTCAAAAACAGGAACAGCTTGTTATAGTAGTTTCATAAGAACATATTTAAACACCAATAAATCTATATGTGCTAACACAAATGATCAAAGTGAAAAAAGTTTTAATTCATGTGCAGATTATAATAAAAGAACATAAAAAAAGTAGTGTTGACAAGTTTATCAACATTACTTTTTATTGTTTTACTAAAACTTTTTGGTGGGCTCTATCATATATACCAGTTTGTTCAATTGATTTTCGAGCCAAATCGAAATCCATTTCACCACAAGGAAAGTCTGTAATATAATTTGTTAAAGATTCATATTCTATTAATATTGCATCAATAAACATATTATATTTTCCATAATTATCATTACAAAGTTTTTGTAAAAGGTTATAATCTTTTTTTATAAATGAATTTTGAACATTTGTTAAAATTGAGGCTAATTTTTCATCAGCAATTATATTAGAATATTCATAATATCTTTCGCCTTGAATATCATGGTCAAAAATTATCATCATGTTGTCACAAAGCCCTTTTAATTCATCAATAGTATATGGTTTTAAGATTTTTTTTATATTTTCATTATTTAATTCATTTTCATTTAACATTGTAAGGAATATTATTTTTTCAATATAGCTGTCTGAAAGACTTTTTTCATTTCTACCATTATCTAAATTGTAATAAACATGATAATAAAGGAAACTTAGGCTATTATTCTCATGCTTTGCAGATGTTTTGTAGTAAAGACTACTAACTATGTTCATAAAGTCGTCATAATTATTTATGTTTTGTTTTGTTAGCTTTGTCACATTATTTAATTTAACATTATTATAATACCCTTTAATTTCATCAGTTCTTGTTTCATATTCAATTGGTTCTTCTTTTTTGGTAGTAGTTGTTTTTGTAGTAGTTTGAATTACTTTAGTAGTGACTTTTGTTGTTGATTCAATAGGTTTTGCAGTAGCAGGGATGTTAGTTGCAACAGGACTAGGTGTAATAATAACTTCATTTGTAGTAGTTGTAATTGTTTCAGGTGCTTTTGTAGTTGTAGATGTAGTAGTTTGTGTTGTAGTTTCTTTTGTGGTAGTTTGAGTCTTATTTGAAGTAGTAGAATAACTAGGAGTATTGTTGTTTGATATAGTTGTAGTAGAAACACTACTTAATATAGGTGTTTCTACTGAGGGACTATCATTTTTTACATTAGAAACATTACAACTAGATAGAGCTATAATGGTAACTCCACCAACAATACTACCAGCAATTTTTAATTTTTCTTTTTTTTCATTCATGAATAAATTAAAGTTTTTCATAATTAACCTCTTTCTATAAAAAGTTAACCCCTTCAATTGTGAATATAACATTGTTTTTTTTTTATGTCAATAATGTAGCAAATAAAATATAAAATTAAGTTATTACATATTGATATAATAAATTAAATGTGATATATATTTTATATAGAAATATAAAAATAAAGGAGGTGTGAAAAATGAATATTAAGAAAAAAATATCCTTTTTTGCACTATTTTTAATATCAAACTTTTTTATAATAGATAAAGTTAGTGCAAATGAATATTTTGTTAGATCAACTAGTGGTGGTGAAAGTGGAGTTGCGCAGTATACTCCAAAAGAATCAGCTCGTTGGGTAAATGATCACTGTAAATCTTACAGGGTTACCTTTTATAAAGCAGATGGAACTCGTGTTGGTGAAGTAAAAGATTATGATTTAGCAGTAGAATGTAATCATAAAATAAGTACATACTATACGACTCCAAAATTAGAATTCGATGGTAAATTTAGTGAAACAAATAAAGATAAAATAAATAAAGGAAAGAATCTTACAATAGCGGACGCTTTTAATAATGCTAAGGATGATAAGGATTATAATGATTGGAAGCCGCATCTTTTGCTTAATGATGGCACGTTATCACCTTTTACTAAAGAATTGTTGAAAAATGCAGGAATAGACATATCTAAAATAAATAAAAAGGATGGATTGTTTATAAGCATCGAAAAAGTATTTACGATAGCTATTGACTACCGCATGCAAGGATATACTTACGGAGATGATTATAATCATGTGTTAGAAGATGGAACAACGGTTGGAGCTGCTATTGAACAGTGGTGCAAAGCAAACAACGGTAATAATGGAATGGCAATAGATGCATGTGTAAAGGGAAAACAAATATTTGAACCAGAAACCACCTATATCAGAGGATCTGGTGCTGAAATTGGTTATTTAATATATATGATTGGCTTCAAAGAATATAAGATACCTAAGACAATTTATAAGGCATATCCAATAACATATGTTGATGAAGATGGTATGCGTTCAAATAAAAGCTCAGTTTCAAATTTATTTTCCCCTAGAGATTTTGGACAAGGAATTTACATTAATAATTCAGATGTATCCAATCTTACTAAGTGGAAATTTAAAATTGGCAATAATAATAAAACTCAAATTAAAAGTGCAGAAGGAATCGCTTCATTATCTGATTTTAATAACACGTTAAAAGGCTATAATTTAAGAATATTAGAAATATATGGATTTGATACTGAACCTGAATGTACTTCGGCAAGAGATGCCTATGCTCAAAATAAAAGTTGGACAGGTAAGGCTTGTTGTAAATCGGGTGAAATATATAATACAGTAGCAAAAAAATGCGTGGCATCATTAGATTTTACCCCAAAACAAGGGAAAGTAACAACATATAAATTTACTCCTAATGTTTCTATTAATATGTGTTCTAAAAATAATAGTGACAGCAATAATAAAACAAAAGTCGATAGTACAATATATAATTTTTTATTGGATAATTCTAAGGCCACTTTGAATGATAAAGCAATAACGAATGCTGGAAGAGTAGAATATATATTATATAATCAAAAATATTTATTAAATGGAACACAAGATGTTTATTGTTATAATAAATTAGAAACTAATTTTAGTAATTTCGTTAATAATTTACCTAAACAAACTTATAGTGGAAGATTTATTCCAATAACTTCAACTCCAAATATAACAAAAACTATACTATGTTATTCTGATAATTATGATTCGTTGAGTAATTATAGAGAAAAACTCAAAACTGAAAATTCATCAATTACAGTTGATTTGAATTTAGAAATGTTAAAAAATATAAAATATGTATTTTCCGATTTTAAAATTTCATCAAAAACGGTAAATTCAATTAAAAAAAATCAAAAAACTATTTATGGAAAAGGCTATAATAGTTTTTCAGCAAAAATTACATATAAGGCAGAATCGTTAAATAAAAACAATGGTAATTCAAACTTTAAGTATGTTAATATACTTAATGCAAAAGGATTCAAAGATGCTTCAAATTATAAAAATAATACTTATAAAACACTTACTTCAAATATAAATATAGGAATACCAACTGAAACACCAAGTAATACATATACTAATACAATTAATTTAAATATTCCAAATGATGATTTGCTATCAAAAATTACTGATTTTAAAACATATAGTAAGAGTTTTTCAAAGAATGCATCTACATCAAATTATTGTAAAATCTCATATTCAAAGAAATCTGTAAGTGCAACGACTTGTACAAATGCTTATACAAATATTCTAAATAAATCTAATAAAAATAATTTAAAAGCTTATAATATCAAATATACAGGCTCATCGGCGACTACTACACAAAGTTCAAAAAATGGAACTTGTACTTTTTCTGTAATATTTAATATTTCTGAGAAAGAATGTAACAAAATTACTGGTGCAAATATAAAGACAAATTTTATTAATACTGAAGATTACACAAAAATTATTTTTGATAATAAAACGTCAAATTCAACAATTGGTGAAGCTTGTAATTTTGACATAGAAGTAAAAGATTATGAATTAGTATTTAGACCGATAAGTTTATCTGATCCATTTCCAGGATCAAATGGAAAAGGTAGAACACCTAATAGTAAAGTATGGACTAGTGAGAAAATAGGTCGTTATATAAGTTCTAGAAAAGAGGCATATACAAAAAAACCATTATACTCAGTAACATTAACTTCTAGTCAAATAAAAAATATAAGAAAATATAATAAAAACCATAAATATGATGATTTTAATTTAAAATGTGTTGGTTCAAAAACAGGAACAGCTTGTTATAGTGATTTTATAAGAACATATTTAAACACTAATAAGTCTGTATGTGCTAATACGAATGATCAAAGTGAAAAAAGTTTTAATTCATGTGCAGATTATAGTAAAAGACAATAAAAGGTAAATTTGTGTAAAAATTGCCTTTTTTTTGTTAAACAACTTTTTTTTAAATATAAAATAGGCTATAATAATAAAGAATAATACAAGAGTATACTACGAAAGGAATGATATCTATAATGAAAAAAATAATATTTATGTTTGTTTTATTATTTGCTCCATTAATTGTAAAAGCTGAATGTAGTACTGATGAAGTAATAAGATTAAAATCATTAGCTTCTAAAATATCAATAACTTATGATTATACAGAGAAGAATGGTTATATTTCTTTTTCTGCTACATTTCATAATGTTCATAAAGATTTAAAGTTAATAGATGTTACTAATAAAGAATATTCATCAAATGAAGAATTTTCTGATGTGAAAATAGATAATCTAAACTTTAGTGGTACTTATTATGTTAATATTGTTTCAAAATTACAAAATTGTAAAAACGAATTAATGTTAAAAAAATATTATACTATTCCATATTATAATTCATATTCTTCAGATGAATTATGTAAAGGAAATGAAACAAAAACAGTATGTCAAAAATGGACTAATACAAGTTCTATTACTTATGAACAATTTAAAAAAGCATTAGAAGAAAAAAAAGGCACAGATACAAAAACATCAGAAGATGACCAAAAAAGTACAAAACCAAGCATAATAACAGAATTATTTGTTAAATATTACTATATCTTGTTTGGTGGAATTATAGTTATCTCTTTAACGCTTATAATTGTTATAAATAAGAAAAATAGCTTTGATTTTAATACATAAAAAAATAAAAATGGATTGGAAGTGATTAATATAAAAAGGAAATTACTATTAATTTTATTAATTCTTTTAATAAACATTACACCATCTTTTTCAGCTTTAGCTTATGATTCAGGTGTTATTGGTGGCTCAGATTCGAATGTAAATGGTGCAACAACAGTAAACAAAGAAAAAGGATTAATAATAAATTTTGATGAATCACCTACGATAAGAGTTACCGCTGTTGATAAAAATGGTGAAAAATACAAAAACTCATATTCAGTTGATTATTATACAAAGAAATTAAGCTCAGATAAATATTATACTGGGTATAAAACAAATGATAATAGAACTACAACTTCATTAAAATTAAAGAAAGAAATTGCATCATTCTTTGATCTTAGTACAACAGATACATATACAAATGGTGATGTTGCTTCAAAAATAAAATCAACATTAGAAACAAAAACTAATAAAGAAATGTTAGAATTTTTCAAAAATGATTTAAATATATCAGAAAGTGAAGTAACAAATGCTATAAAAAATAAAAATCTTTTCTTAATTATAGAACCAGTCTTTCAAATATATGATGGTTCAAAATATGTAACAGGAACATCATCAGAAATAATAAAATACTTATATACACTAAAAGATAAAGGTACATATCTATATAATATACATTATGGTGGTACATTAGAATTAATGGGTAAAGGCTTAGATATATATTCATCAAAAGAACTTGAATATATCAAAACTAAAGACTTTAAGAAAAATTTAAACTCTGCTTCAAGAAAGGTTATTACAGAATGGACACAAGAAACAGCAAACACTATGCAAGATTCTAATAATGCATACGGAATGCTTATATACTATGTTGGAGATTTAAACATAGATATACCAGATCCAGACAGTCCACCAAGTGATTCATCAAACTATTATATTTGTACAAGCCTACAAAAAGCATGTTTAAATAATAGTGAAATTAAGATGGACGGTATAGTATTCGCGAGAAATTCAGCTAAAGTGTCAGACGAAATATCAGACGATAATTGCATATACAATAATACTAAATATCAATATCCAGGTACTAACTCATACTGTACAATAAAAATGTCTACAACAATGTCAAATGTTTTAAATAAATTAAATAGTGTAAAATTAGGTCAATTTGTAGGTGTAACCTCAAAACCATCAGTTCTTGCTGTATGGCAGTGCTTTTCTAAAACAGAAGAAGAAAGAAATACAATCATAAAATTATTAAATGAAAACAAAATGCCAGATATAAAATATAGCTTTTTGGGAATTAATTATACATATAAAAATACTACAATTAATACTTTATATGAATCAAATACAGAAAATAAAACAGATTATAATGATAACTACTATAAAGTAACTAAGACAATACGCTATGGATTTAATTATGAATCTAAATATTTAAATAAATGGGTAGATAAAGAAAGTGGAAAAGGTTCTGGAAACAGTATAACAAAACCAATTAGTACAAATGAATATTCTATAAATAAAAGAGATATTAACTTTGAAGTACCATTTAATAAATTAATAATTGGAGAAAATGAAGTAAATATAACACTTGATTTAAGTTCTAATACATTAAGTAATTATTTAAAACAGTTAGGAGAGCAAAACACTGTTAATAAAACAATTAATAATAAAAAAATAACTTTTTATAACACAAATAGTTTTTATGGAAATAGCACCTATAAATGTCCAGTGAATGTAAATGTTACAGATGAAGATAAAATATATGATTTAGTATTTAGACCAATCGATTTATCAAATCCATTTCCTGGTATGACTGGTGAAGGAAGAACTCCAGGAAAAAATTGGACAAGTGAATTAGTGGGTAAATACATAACCTCAAGACAAGATGTGTATAATAAAACACCATTATATTCAGTAACATTAACACCTTCAATAATTAAAGAAATAAGAAAATATAATAAAAATAATGATTATGGAAATGTATCAACATTACAGTGTGATGATACTGGAAATTCTTGTTATAGTACATTTTTAAGAAATAATTTTGAAAAAATAGTAAACATTAATAAATCATTGTGTTATAATAAAGATAATATGACATCCTCTGAATTTGATAGTTGCGTTGTCTATGAAAACAGAAAGTAGGTGTTAAATAGTGAGAGAATCTTTCTGGGGGGTATTTATAATATCTGTTGGTGTAATACTGATAGGTTTTATATATTTCTTCCAAAATGTAACAAATACTGATGAGCATAATTATACATTAATAAAAGAAACAACAGAAAATGCAATGTTAGATGCTTTCGACCTTGCTGAATATAGGGCAACAGGCACAGTAAAAATTAACAGAGAAAAATTCGTTGAAAATTTTATTAGAAGATTTGCTGAAAATGCTCAATTATCAAATACCTATGAAATAAATTTTTATGACATAGTAGAAACACCTCCAAAAGTAAGTCTAGAAGTAAAATCAAAACAAGGTGGCGTTGTTTCTAATCAGAATGTAGAATTTGACATAACAAATAGGTTAGACGCAATATTAGAAATGGATGAAAATAAGTAATAAAAAGGAGAGAATAATATGAATAATTTTATGAGAAATTTAAAAAAATTTTTTACAAACAAAAACACAGTAACCATATTAGGAGTTATTGCTATAGTTGCAATCCTATACTTTGGTTACACATATCAAATAAACAAACAAGTAAAACCAACAAGAGTTCCAGTTGCTAATACAACTATTCAACCAAGAACAAAAATAACAACAGAAATGATTAAGTATATAGAAGTTCCAGGAGATACTTTATCTTCAAACGTAATGTTAAATACTGACGAAATAACAAAATTATATTCAAATTATAATACAGTTATACCAGAAGGAAGTATGTTTTATACAGACGTACTTACAACAAAAGAACAAATGCCAGATTCAGCTTTCGTTGATGTAGAAGAAGGAGATATCCCATATCAATTTGCTGTTAATATGGAAACGACTTATGGAAACTCAATTTTTCCAGGAAATCAAATAGACTTATATATGAAAGCAACTAATGATAAAGGCGAAATCATGGTAGGAAAATTCTTAGAAAACGTAAAAGTTTTAGCTGTAAAAGATGCATCAGGACAACACGTTTTTGAAAACAGTGCTGAAAATAGAACACCTGCATATATAATATTTGGTGTAAAATATGACGTAAATATATTATTATTAAAAGCAAAATATTTAACAGAAGTAGAAGTTTTCCCTGTTCCACATGGTGCATGGGTAGGAACTGAAGGACAAATTCAAGTAAGCTCAGAAGAATTAAAGAATTATATCAATGAGAAAACTGTAATGCTATCTGATTCACAATTACAACAAACTGAAAATAATACAAATACAGATAATAACACAGAGGAACAAAATGGATAACAATATGTTTTCCCAAATTGATTTTGGCCCTATTACAGAATTTCTAAATGACGATGACGTTACAGATATTTCATATAGTAATGGTGGACAAGTTTGGATAAAAACATTATCAAAAGGAATATTTAGGGTAGATAGACCTCAGATAAATAATGCGTTAATGGAAAAATTAGCATTCCAATGTGCGAATGTAATGGGGAAAGCGTTTAATGCCGCTCACCCCTTCCTAGATGCTGAGGGTGCTGAACTTCGTTTAAACTTTGTACATGATTCGATTGCAAAAAATGGAATCGCATGTGTTATACGTAAAACACCTGCCAAAATTCGTTTGGAAAAAGATAAAATAATAAAAGACAAATACATTTCAATTGAAATACATGATTTTTTAGTAAAATGTGTTGAAGGTCATGCAAATATAATAGTTTGTGGTGAAACTGGTAGTGGTAAAACAGAATTTGTAAAATATTTAGGTTCAAAAATAAAAGAAAATGAAAAAATTATAACAGTTGAAGATACACTAGAACTTCATCTAGATCGTATATTTCCAACTAGAGATATTGTTGCAATGAAAACAAACAATATTGCTTCATATTCTGATGTTTTAGTAACTTGTATGAGACAAAACCCTAAATGGATATTACTTTCCGAAGTCAGAAGTGCAGAAGCGGTAATGGCAGTACGTAACTCAATATCATCAGGACACTATATTTTATCAACAATACATGCTGATAAAGCAGAATCAATTCCAAACCGTATGTATAGCTTGCTAGAAACAAATCAAGATATTGAACAATTTTTAAAATCAATTTATAGATATGTACAAATAGGTGTATATATAAGAGGTTACCAAGATAAAGTAAGTAAGAGATTCGTTCGTGAAATTGCTGGAGTAACAGAGTTTTATGTTGATGAAAACAACAATGCAAAATTCAATAATATTTATTTAAAAGGTGTAGATGGAAAAGTAACAAAAAATAACCCTACAAAATATTTGTTGGATTATTTATCAGCACAAGGTGTAATATTAGATCCTTATTGCATTTGTCCACCATCACCATTTAAAGATGGTAGTGTTGAAAATGCTGTTCAAAGCAATAATATGGACGCTAGTAAAACTCCTATTCAACCAAATTTAAACGTTCCAATATCTCAAAATTCAAATGAAGAAAATATAGAAATTTTATTCTAAAAGGAGGTTAAATAATGGAAAAAATAATATTTATTCTAGTAGGTGTAATAGCAATTTTTATTGTAACCTATAGAAAAAAGTCTGGCGAAAATGTATATAAATTTTTTGCAAAACAGGTAGGTAGTGTATATAACAAATATGCGCCATATTCATTTAAAGAAGTTAGACAAAAAGTTAAAGAACTAGGTCAAGAATATACAGTTAAACAATATACTTTACAAATAACAGTATTTGCAGCTGCGGCAGGAATTCTTACTTATTTATATTTTTATAATATAATTATTTCAATAATCTATGCGATAGCTTCAATAATGGTAGTACCTTATTTAACTTATTTAAGATGTAAAAGAGTATATAGTGAATTCATATTTGAACAAGTTCAAGTGTATTGTACAAATACAATAATGGAATTTGCAACCACTCAAAGCTTCGTAAAAGCAATAGAGGGTGTTTACAGTTCAGGAGTACTAGAAGATCCTTTTAAAAGTGATGTAAAAGTAATGATAGATATGGCTTATGAAAACGGTACAATTGAACAATCAATTGAATATTTAAATAATAAATATGATTATTATGTAATAAAAAATATGCATCAATTGTTCTTACAAATTACTAATGAAGGTTCAAAAGATGCTGGACAATCACTTGAAAATATGTCACTTGACATAGATATGCTCGTTGAAGGTGTTTATAGAGATAGAATTGATAGAGCAAACTTCCATAGGAAATTCTTACAATTTGGTATAATGTTATATTTAATGGTTATGTTAGTTCAATTCTTACTTGGAATAGATACATATATATCAATGTTAAGTGATATAACAACAAATATTTTGTTACACGCAATAATACTTGTTAATACTTACTTTATATTAAATGGTGAAAAATACTATAATGAGAATGTAGGTGCTGAATAATGGGATTTTTATTTATATTAATTGGAGTAATATTAATCGCCATTTTGATGGTAAATAGATTCTTAGATGGTAAAAAATTTATAAGTGAAGTAGAACCATATTTTAAATTTTTAATGGAAGATGATTATGAATTTTTATTAAGCGTAAGATATGGAAATAAATATGATTTAAAGAAAAAATTTAATGAAAGAATAATGAGTGCATTATTCATACTTGTAGTTTTAATAATTGTATTTTTACCTAAAATGAATATATTATTTATAATAGTAGCATTCATTGGTGCATTCTTTGTTTATAAAATTCAATATAATCAATTGAAAGGATTTTATAAAAAACATTTATATAAAATTGACTTAATGCTTCCATATTATTTAAAGAGTTTGGAAATTTTAATTCAACATTATACTGTACCAGTTGCTCTTAGAAAGAGTATAGCAGTAGCACCTGATATATTTAAATCAGGACTTGAGAAACTAGTTTCTAAAATCGAAGCTGGTGATTCTAGTGTTGATCCATATATGGATTTTGCAAAAGATTATCCAGTTAGAGATTCAATGAGAATGATGCGTTTGTTATATCGTTTAAGTTTAGGTTCACAAGAAAATAAACAAGAACAATTATTAATGTTTTCTAGAACTATTTCTTCACTTCAAAATAAAGCACGTGAAGAGAAATATAAAAATCGTCTAGAAACTATGGAAAAGAAAACAATGACAATGTTAATGGGTACAGGAGCAGGTATAATAGCGTTATTATTACTTTCTTTAATGAGTATGATGACAGTAGGTATGTAATATTTTAGATAGAAGATTTTCGCTTATATGTGTAAAATCTTTTTTTATAGATATTAAATAAAAAAAGTTATTTATGAGAAGTGGAAATATTTTTCCAATTCTTATGAAGTCTCGCAGGTTTTGGAAAAATATTTCCAAAACTAAAAAAATTATAATTTGTAATTATAATTTTTTTATTAAAGAATGTACATTAGTAGTAGTTTTTATATTTTTAGTATACATAATAGGATAACTGTATAACATCTTATATCCATTATAATCTCTAAGCATTTCTAAATCATTAAGATTGTCACCAACAGTAATAATTTCACTATAATTATTTTCAATTTTTTTTATTGCAGTACTTTTATTACAATGTTTTTTTATAAAAATAAATTTTAAAAATAATTTATATAATTTACTTATTTTCATTGAAGAATCACTACTAACCAAACTTTTAATTTCATCTAGGGAATCAAATAAATTAGTTATTAATTGTAATTCAATAATTGTATCAGTATTTGGTATTTTAAATTCATTAAAATTTTTATATTTATTATTTAATATTTTATGTAATTCTTTAATTATTTCTTCTTCAATTATTTCAGCACTTAATACATTATCATTACCATCTAGTGTTAAAGCACCATCATTAGTTATTAAATAATCATATTTTATATTATATTTATCAATTTCTTTTTTTATAGAATAATAATCTCTTCCAGTAGCAATTGAGAAATGATTTCCTTTTTTTCTAAATTCATTAATTGCTTCAATATTTATCATTAAATTCTTTATATCAGGTTTTAATGTACCATCATAATCACTAACTAATAGTTTCATTATGCACCTCCAAAATTAGATTTATTATACAATAATTTATGTAAAAAACAATATTTATGAATTAAATAAATATTGTTACAAATAATAATAATGTTCACTTTTACACAAAAAAGTGTAAAATAGGTGTATTTCTATTGAAATGAAATTATGTGTATGTTATAATTTTCTTAGAGTAACGGAAGGTGGTGATAGGATGAAAGAATCAGCAGGAGAAGCAAATATGACTGTAATCACTATCGTTTTAATTGGGTTGGTTGCAGCAGCTGGTGCACTTATAATACCTAATTTAATTAGTTCAATGAAACAAAAATCTTGCTGCACAAATGCTGGTGGTACATGGAAAGGTAATGCATGTACAGCTGGTGGAAATAGTTCGTATTCAGCTACAGAATATAGCGCGTGCCTTGGTAAAGTGGGTGAAGGAAACACGAAATAAAAATAACTAAAGTCATGTATATGACTTTTTTCTTTACATTTAATAATATATAATTTTAAATACTCATTTACTTTAAATATAAAATATGCTAAAATTAAATAGAATACGAGGTTGATATCATATGAATCAAAGCGTTAGCTATACATATTTGTTAAACATAATAATCATATTTATTTTAGTGGCCTTTATGGTATTAATGGGAACATTAAGTTATACAAAAGCTTTTAGAGTTAATAGTAAAATAGCTAATGCTATTGAAATATGTGAAGGTGATAATAGTTGTTCACAAGCTGAAATAAATAGAATTATAAATAATTATGGATATCAAAAAAGGATAACTTCATGTCCTAAAAAAAGTAATAAAGCAGGTACACTTAAAAATGGATATTGCATATATAAATTTGACGATGATAGTAAACACTATTCATATGGAGTTTTAACTTATATGTATATAGATATACCTGTAATAAGTGATATATTAAAAATACCAGTATATTCAAGAACTGATAGAATATATAAATTTAATTAAAAGAGGTGTTAAAATGAGAGGCGCAATTGGAAATGCAATGGTTATGAATATAGTAATTACTTTTATAATTTTAACAACTGCTTTTTTAGTTAGTTCAATTTCATATAGTAAAGCATTCAAAGTTAAAACAAAAATAATTGATATCATTGAGAAATATGATGGAGATTTTAATAAAACAAGTAACAAAGAAAGTGTAATAACAAGTGAGATTAATCAGTTTTTAGGACAAACAGGATATAGAACAACAAGTGCTACAGCGAAAGGTGATTGTAGTAAATATGTAAATAGTTCAAAAGGTGAATCTTTAATCGCTACGACTTCTTCATATGATATATGTATAATTCAAAAAAATAATAATAGTTCTACTTATCATGGTCCATACTATAAAGTAGTAGTATATATGTATTTTGATTTTCCAATAATTGGTGATATGATCAAAATACCAGTAAGTGGAGAAACTAGATCTTTTTTCAAAGACGTAAAAGAATAAAAATTGGAAAGGTGATAGCATGAACGTAATAATTGCTAATAGACAAAAGGATAAATTAAATAATTTAAATATCGAAGTTATAAAAAGATTAGATGGAGAATTCGATGTAAATGAAATAATATCTTCATTTAAAAATATATTTTATAACAAAATGATATTAGATATAACAGCACTTAAAAATTACACAGATATAAATACAATCCAAAAATTATCAATGTCACTTGAAATGGATAAACTTATATTATTATTAGAAGAAGGAAATGAAGTAACCTCACCATCTTTCCTATCTAAATTAATTTCAATTGGAATATATAATTTTACAACAAATCAAGAAGGAATAATGTATTTATATAATAATCCAAATACTTATCGTGATGTTGCTCAATACCATCACATAGTAGAACCAGAAGTAAAAACAGTTGTTAAAACAGTAGAAGTTCCAGTAGCAGTAGCTGGCCCTGTACAATATGTACAACAACAACCAGTTCAAATGGGATCAATAGTACTTGGAATTAAATCAGTTACACAAGGAGCAGGTTCAACAACACTTGCATATATGATGAAAAAAGTAATAGAAAAATATAAAGATGTTGTTTGTATCGAAGTAGATAAAACAGAATTTAGATATTTCAATGATAAGTCATTAATATCAGCTACCAGCAATAACATAGGAAATGTTGTAAGAGAACATAATAATAAACCAGTAATTATTGTTGATATAAATAACAGTAGTGTTGCAGAAGGATTATGTGATAAAGTAATTTACTTACTAGAACCTTCAACGATAAAATTAAACAAACTTATAACACTAAAACCAAGTGCATTAAGAGACTTAAAAAATAAAAATGTTGTTCTAGTAAAAAGCCCTTTAAATCCAAAAGACATAAAAGAACTTGCTTACGAAGCAAATATAAATATATTCTTTAATTTACCACTACTTGATGAAAGAATACAAAACCCAGAGATAGAAGCTTTGTTAAGAAAGTTAAATATAATATAAAATACATTCAAAATACATTCAAAATGTATTTTTTTTATAAAAGAACACCAAAACACAAACTTTTGTATGCATTGACAAATACATTTTTTTTTGAGAAAATATACGTGAATAAAAGTGAGGTGTAATTATGTATGAAGATAGAATTTTGTTAACACCACAAGATATACTAGAAAAAGAATTTAAAATGGATACAAGAGGTTATAGACCACAAGAAGTAGATAAATTCTTAGATGTTATAATGCGTGATTACGATGAAATGACTAACATAATAAGAGGGCTAGAACGTGAAAAAGAAAAACTTACAGATGACAATATAAAACTTAAACAAGAAATAAGAATGTTAAATTCAAAACTTGAAGTTATAAAAGACAATGATATTTATTCAAAACCAGTAAATAATTCAGATTTACTTAGAAGAATATCAAAATTAGAAGAAATTATTTATGGAAAATAAATCTTGACAAACGCTGTATCTAATATGATATAGAGGAAAGTCCATGCTCGCACTGTTCTGAGATGACAGTAGTGATTGTGCACAGGGAAAAAATAACCTGTGGTAGCATTTTGCTAACGGCACCGAACTGACCTAAGTCTTTATGATATGGTCACGGGTAGGTATAAAGTGCCATAGTGACGATACTTGCTAGAAATAGTAAGAGTGGAACGCGGTAAACCCCACAAGCGAGAAACCCAAAATATGGTAGGGGAGCTTTGATGAGATAAATGAATTAAGTCAAGGACTGGTAACAGTAGATAAATGTTTGTCGCCTATATAATAGGTACAGAACATGGCTTATAAGATTTATTTTTTTTTAGAAGGTGAACAAATGAAAGAAATAGGAGAAAAGTTAAAAGCAACAAGAGAAGAAATAGGAATTAGCAAAGAAGAAGTATGTGAAGACTTAAAATTAGATATGAAACAACTTGATCAACTAGAAGAAGGCGATATGCAAGCATTCCCGGATATATTATCACTTAAATATCTAATAAGAGATTACGCAAAATATTTAGGTTTAGATAAAGATGATTTGGTAGACGAATTTAATGAATTTTTATTTGATTATACTTCAAAAATATCATTAGAAGATATAAAACAAGCAAAAAAAGAAATCCAAAAAGATGAACTAGATAAAATACAATCACCATATACAATAGAAAGAAAAAATAAAATATTAATACCACAAATAACAATATACATATTAGCAAGTATAGTAATAATACTACTTGCTTATGTTATATATAATTTAATTAAAGGTGATAAACCAAAAGATTCAACAATAATTACAATGAATAGTGTAAGTTATGAGGTGATTAAATGAATTTACCTAATAAAATAACAATTTCAAGATTAGTTTTATCTTTTATATTAATAGTATTGCTAATATTTCCTTTTGACACCATAGGTGTAACATTACCAAAACTATTTATAAATGAAACATTAGTAGTAGATATTAAATATTTCATTGCAGGTGGTTTATTTATAATAGCTTCCGTTTCTGATTTTTTAGATGGATACATAGCACGTAAATATAATATGGTTACTGACTTAGGAAAAATGCTTGATGCAATAGCAGATAAAATATTAGTAAATGGAGTATTAATCTTATTAGCAACTAGTGGTTTTATTCATCCTATAATACCTGTTGTAATAGTATCAAGAGATACAATCGTAGACATAATAAAAATGGTAGCAGGTAGTAAAGGAAATGTTGTAGGAGCAAGCGTACTTGGAAAAATAAAAACAATATTAATGATGTGTGGAATTACACTAACACTATTTTATAATTTACCATTTGAATTAATAAATATAAAAGTTTCAAACATACTACTTACTTTAGCATGTATCATGTCAGTGATTTCTGCAGTACAATATTATAATTTAAATAAAAAATATATAAAAGAAAATTGAATTTGTTCAATTTTTTCCTAAATTGAAATTTGAACCGCACCACAAAGGTGTGGTTTTTTGATACAATAAAA
>OIWT01002433.1_pt1 | contig 19236 bp, 19 predicted proteins | sample 1587701 | NCBI WGS metagenome assembly OIWT01 (sample SAMEA3888904, study PRJEB22519) | human gut metagenome | biome: human gut; feature: human-associated habitat; material: faeces | place: Denmark | collected 2009
GGGGGCGCCGCCGGCGGGGCGGCCTTGTATCAGCCGCAGGGTTATTTCTTGGCGGGGAAGGCTTTGTTCAGCCACGGCACCAGAATGCAGGCCAGTATCGCGGTGATCACGATCTCCGGCAGCATGTAGGAGCCATTGTACCACAGCGAATACACCGCGGAGGTCATGCCAAACTCATTGGGCCACAGCGCATCCCAGATCATCCACCCGGTAAGGAAGTGGCACAGGAAGCGCAGTCCCAGCGTCACCACCACACCGCCAATGATGGCCGGCCGACTGGAGCCGAACATTGAAGAAAGCCCGATCACGGTGTAGGCAATGATATAGTCCAGCAGGATAATGGCAATCGCCATGCCCACACTGGTGGCGTACTGCACATTATCCACACCCAGGATAAGCTGCAGCAGGCTGTAAACAAAGGCGGTAAAGGTGCCCCATTTAATGCCCCAGCGGTGACTGATCAGTACCAGCGGTACCATGCTGCCGATGGTCAGGCCACCGCCAAAGGCCCACAGGCTGCCCACCTTCAGCTCCGAAAGGACTGTGCCGATGGCGATCATCAAAGCACTCTCTACCAGCCGGCGTGTGTTTTGGTTTTTCATACAGTTTTCCTCCAAAAAAATAAGATCGTCCCTGATGGACGATCCGGCAAAGAAGCAGCGGAAAAGCTCCGCTTTGGTAAACGCTCCCTCCGCCGGTATGATCCGGATCAGGTAATAGGGATTCGGGTTTTTGCCCATCTCAGCGCCGCAGCGCACTCCCGGTTTGTGCGGCTTTATTGTACATCATGCTGCATTGCAGGTCAAGTGGTTTGGTGATATAATATTGGCATAGCATCAATACTGGAGGAATATGGCATGAGACCTTTGATCTTATTTGATATGGACGGCACCCTGCTGAACAGCGTCCCCGCCATCGGAGAAAGCTGCAACCGCGCCCTGGCGGAAAATGGCCTTCCGCAGTACCCCATCCCCGCCTATAATGGCATGGTCGGCAATGGTATGCGCGTCCTCATCGGCCGGGCCTGCCCCGCCGGTGCCGCCGAGGAACTGCGGCAAAAGGTTCTCGCCGCCTATGACCGCATCTACACCGAGGAATGCCGCAAACCCGGCATCATCTACCCCGGCATCCCGCAGCTGCTGCAAAGACTCCGGGCCCAGGGCGTTCTTACCGCTGTTATCACCAATAAGCCCCAGCCCCAGGCGGATGCCCTGCGGGAAAGCACCTTCCACGGCATGCTGGATGCCATTTGGGGCCAGCGGGAGGGCTTCCCCCTCAAACCGGACCCCACCCTCGCCCAGGAACTTATCCGCGAGCTGGAGGCCCGCCCCGTCGCTTATGTGGGGGATTCCCAGGTGGATATCTCCCTCGGCAAAAATCTCGGCCTGCCCACCGTGCTTATGACCTGGGGGAGCCGTACTGCCGAGGAACTGCGCAGCGCCGATCCCGATGCGGTGCTGGCGGATACCGCCGCCCAGCTGGAAGCCCGGCTGGAGCAGTATCTGGCCAATCTGCAATAACGGCCCTCTTGCCGCCCTCCGGGGCGGCTTTTTGATGATAAAGTAGTACTCGCCACACCAAGCCAAAGGCTCCCTTGCACAGGGGAGGCTATGGGTTGGAGTGCCGCTTACCCTTTGCATAAGGGGGCCTATGAGGACTCGGCAAACAGTGCAGATATCGCATCGAAAAGGTCCATTTGTATCGTCCAAAATATCTCTATAAAATCCATTATTTAGAGAAATATTGCCACCCTATCCCCTAAAATCCACCAAAAATAAAAAAATTTTCAAAAAACGGACATTCCATGCAGGAACATCCGTTCTTTTTTGCGTATTATATTAGTAGAGGGCTTTGCAAAGTGTGACCGATCGTCCTCCCGGGCCCTCCCTTTCTCGAGAAGGTGACAATTGAATCATTTGGTGCAAACCGGCGTTTTGGGCGGCGGCTTTCTTTCCTGCACCCTAAATGGACCGTACCTCCACCTGCGGCTGCAGGGCGCCTATGTCGCTCATCACGGGGGGCTGCGTTCCGGCCCGTACCACCTTTGCGGTAGCGGCCGCTACCGCAAATCGCAGGGTCTCCTCGGGTGTGAGCCCGTGCAGCCGGGCATAGATGAGGGCCGCCGTCATGGTGTCCCCGGCCCCTGTGGTATTAAGCGCGGTCACAGTAGGGGCCGCGGCAAAAAGTACCGCTTCCCGGGTGGCCAGCAGCGCCCCCTGCGCCCCCAGGGAAACCACCACCTGTCCTACCCCGCGGTGCAGCAGCTGCCAGGCCGCTTCCGCCAGGGATTCAGTGGTTGCCAGGCGGTAGCCGTACAGGGGCTCTAGCTCCTCCCGGTTGGGTTTTATGCAGTCCGGCTTCGCTGTGATCCCCAAAATCAGCGGCTCCCCGGCGGTATCCAGGTAAACGGCGGCCCCCTTTTTCCGGCACTCAGCGGTGAGATCCCGGTACCATCCGGCCGGCAGTTCCTGCGGCAGGCTGCCGCACAGCACCACCACATCCCCCGGCAAAAGGCGCTCCAGCAGCTCCTCCCGCAGGCGCCCAGCAGGGGCGGCCTCCCCCAGCAGACCGGGGGCGTTCAGCTCGGTGGTCAGTCCATCCCCCCGGGAGGAGATTTTGAGATTGACCCGGGTGGGATGAGGGGCGGCATAGACGGTACAGGGCAGCTCCTCCTGCCGCAGCAGTCCGGCCAGCTCCTGTCCGGTCGTCCCGCCCGCGATGGTCAGGGCAACGCAGTCCTCGGCAAAGACACGCAGGGCCCTTGCCACATTGATGCCCTTGCCGCCGGGGTACCGGCCGCGGGAAAGGATGCGGTGGGTGCCGCCGGGCAGCAGCCGCTCCACCTCCAGTGTTTCATCAATAGCGGGATTGAGGGTGACGGTGTAGATCATAAAATCACCTCCGGGGCAAATTTCCATCCCCAGTATAGCGCATAAGTGGGGGAGTTGTCCACCAAAAGAAAAGCCCTCTCCGGAGTAGGGGAGGGGATGCGCTGTGGCCAAACGGCAGTCCACCTGAAAACCGCTATTGATTCGCAACGGCGGCTGGGGGCTTTTGCGACAAATGTGGTTGCTTTATTGAAAATTGGGGTAAATTTCTTCCCTTAGTGTAGTGCGTAAATGGAGGGAGTTATCCACCAAAAGAAAAGCCCGCTCCGGAGAGAGGGCGGGGGAGAGCCGCGTTCAAACAACGGCTCCCTAGAAAAACGCAAGTTATTGGCGATGATGTTGGAGGGCTTTTGCGATAGACACGGCGGTGTTGTTCCGGCTATTTTATCTGCGATGAAGGTGAATTTTTGTCCTGAAGGAAGACCTCCGCGGGGAAGGGTGAGAGGTAAACGGTGAAGAAGCGGGGCCCTGCTGAGGAAGGGCCCGGCCGCAGGCCGCCCCGGCTTCGCCGGGGCCAGCGGGCGAAGCCCGCTGAAACCGCCCGGCGGGCGGGTTGGCCTGCGGCCGGTGTCCCGGATTTTGCAGGGGCCATAAAAAGCGGTTTTGCCGGTTGATTCTTGGCCTGCTGTGGGTGATGCAGTAGCAGCGGGTATAGCCGCACGGCCAAACGGCAGGCAGTCAAAAAAGCAGATTACCCGCAATAATGCTCGATGGCTTTGCTAGTAAATTCAGCAGTACCGGTTCCGCCAGCGGTGTCGATGTTTTTGGTAAATTCTCCTCCGCTGGCGTACATCTTTCCGAGTCCGTTCAGAATTTTGGGGGAGCAGGTATAAAAATGCTCTGTAATATAATCTTGGAGTTTTTTTGCCTGTGCCTGAACCGGTTCATCCGATGGGTTCATTTTTTTCATCTGTCCGAACTCAACAAATATTTTCATAAATTCATCTGCGACGGCAGCTTCGTCATCTTTTGTCCAGTCCTTTGTTTTTTCTTCATACTCTTTGTACTCTGCTGTGTGACCCCACTGCTCTTTTGCGAGCTTAGAGTACTCATCGATTTTTTGGGTATCAAATGCTTTGAAATCCATATAGTTTACTCCCATTACTTTTATTCCTCGGGCGAAAAGAATGAGATTTTCGAGATGCTCCTTTTTCATCGTAAGCAATTCAATTTGCTGCTTCAGCGCTTTGCTTTGATCAAAATTGGGAGAATCGAGGATGCGTTTGATTTCTTTTAGTGGAAATTCCAACTCCCTAAACAGTAAAATCTGCTGCAAGCGTTCCATCGCTGCATCGTCATACAGCCGGTACCCCGCCTCAGTATATCCGGCAGGCGGCAGAAGCCCGATGGCATCGTAATATTGCAGAGCGCGTATACTCACTCCGGTCAATTTGCTTACTTCGTTTACTGTCATCATTTGCTTTTCCCTCCGCTCGATAAGGATACAATAAACTATTACGCAGCGTAGGAGTCAATAGTTTTCCTGAAAAATTGATACAAATTTCGGCTTAGGCGGATGATACCTTTCTGAGGGAGGGCAACGGCGGTTTTACCCGGTCTTTGAATTCTTGCCGCAATCGGTACGGCGGCAGCGGGCGCAATCGCCACAGCAGCTGCCGGTATGGCCCCGGCGGACGGCCCGGAGAGCGAAAAATGTGCCGGTGGCGATTACTGCCAGCAGCAGCCAATCGAGGGGGCCCATCAGAACAGCCCTGTGATGGCATAGGCCAGCCAGCCTACTAGCCATGCTACACCGCATTGCAGGATTACCACGCCGACTGTTTTCACGGTGGAGCCGAGCTCCCGGCGGATGGTGGCTATGGCCGCCACACAGGGGGTATACAGCAGGGTAAAGACCAAAAAGCTGATGGCGGCCCGGGGAGAGAACATCCCGGTGACGGCCGCACCGCCCAGCAGGACCTCCAGGGTGCTGACGACAGATTCCTTGGCGACAAAGCCAGAAATGAGGGCGGTGGCGCAGCGCCAATCGGCGAAGCCGAGGGGGGCGAAAAGGGGAGCGATCCATTGGCCGATGAGCGCCAATAGGCTATAAGAGCTATCCGCCACGACATTGAGTCGGGTATCGAAGCCTTGCAGGAACCAGATGATGATGGTGGCCAGGAAAATGACAGTGAAAGCGCGCTGCAGGAAGTCTTTGGCTTTTTCCCACAGCAGCAGTCCCACGCTTTTGGCACTGGGGAGCCGGTAGTTGGGCAGCTCCATGACAAAGGGAACGGGCTTGCCCCGGAAGGCGGTGTGGTCCATGATGAGGGCCGCCACGATGCCGATGAGGATGCCGAGAAGATAAAGGGCGATCATCACCAGGGCGCCGTACTGCGGGAAAAATGCCGCCGTAAAAAAGGCGTAGATGGAGATTTTGGCAGAGCAGCTCATGTAAGGGGTGAGGAGAATGGTCATTTTGCGGTCGCGATCGGAGGAGACGGTGCGGGTGGCCATGATGGCCGGCACCGAGCAGCCGAAGCCGATGAGCAGCGGCACGATGCTGCGGCCCGAAAGACCGATGCGGCGCAGCGGCTTATCCATCACAAAGGCGACACGGGCCATGTAGCCGGTGTCTTCCAGGATGGAGAGAAAGAAAAACAGGGTGACGATGATGGGCAGGAACACCAGCACGCTGCCCACGCCGGCAAAGATGCCATCGATGATGAGGCTGTGGACAACCGGATTGATGCCGTAGGCAGTGAGAGCGCCATCGACCAGGGCGGTGAGCGCATCAATGCCGACGGCCAGGAGATCGGAAAGACGCTGGCCGATGACATGGAAGGTGAGGTAGAAGGTGAGAAACATGACCGCCAAAAAGGTGGGAATGGCGGTGTACCGGCCGGTAAGGATCTGATCGAACCGGACGGAGCGGGCGTGCTCGCGGCTTTCGTGGCACTTGGTGACCGAGGCGGCGACGACCCCTTCGATGAAGGTATAGCGCATATCGGCCAGGGCGGCATTGCGGTCCAGCCCGGTTTCGTTTTCCATCTGGACGATGCAGTGTTCCAGCAGCTCCTTTTCGTTTTCATCCAGCCGCAGGTCCTTTTCCAGCGTATCGCCGCCCTCAATGAGCTTGGCGGCGCAGAAACGGGTGGGGACGCCCAGCCGTTCGGCGTGATCCGAGATGAGGTGGATAACGGCGTGCAGGCAGCGGTGGACGGCGGAATCATCGGTGCAGAAATCTGTGACCTTGGGTAGGATTTTGCCCCGGGCGGCGGTGAGCGCCTGGGTGATAAGTTCCGATACACCCTCGCCCTTGGCGGCGGAAATGGGTACCACCGGGATGCCGAGGGCGGCGCTCATTTTTTGCACATCGATGGAGCCACCGTTGGCGCGCACCTCATCCATCATATTGAGGGCCAGTACCATGGGGACCCGCAGCTCCAAAAGCTGCAAAGTAAGGTAGAGATTACGCTCGATATTGGTGGCATCCACAATATTGATGATGCCATCCGGCTTTTGATTCAGGATGAAATCCCGGGTGACGATCTCCTCCTGGGTATAGGGCCGCAGCGAATAGATGCCTGGCAGATCGACGACGGAGCAATTTTTCTCGCCCCGGATATCGCCCATTTTCTGATCGACGGTGACGCCGGGAAAATTGCCGACATGCTGATTGGAGCCGGTGAGGGCATTGAACAGGGTGGTTTTGCCGCAATTCTGATTGCCGGCCAATGCGAAGATCATATTTCCGCGGCCTCCTTTACCTCGATTTTTTGGGCTTCCTCCACCCGCAGGGTCAGCTCATAGCCGCGGACCCTTATCTCGATGGGATCGCCCATGGGGGCGACCTTTTGCAGGGTGACGCGGGTGTGGGGGATGAGACCCATATCCAAAAGGCGGCAGCGCAGAGGGCCATCGCCGCCCACGGCCGTGATGATACCGGAGGAGCCGGTTTTGAGTTCATTCAAAGTCATAGTGATAATCCTTTCCCTTGACATGTGGCAATTAAAATTAGGATAGACTAATTTTATTATAAGGCGGCAAAAATATCAAGTATCCGACAGGGATCGGGCGGTATTTTGGGCGGAGGGACAAAGCGGGCGGAGGGCTTTGTCCATTTGAGGCGGGACTGGCATTTTTCTGTCGGCGGGGCATACCCTCTAAAGAGAGAGGGGGAATAAGTGATGCTGGGAGCAATGGTACTGACGCTGCTGGGCGGGCTGTGGCTGCTGACGCTGCATGTTTCGACTTCAGGATCATTCCCGCGGCCGCTGACGGCTAAGCAGGAGCGGGACTGCCTGGAGCGGATGAGCCGAGGAGACCGGGCGGCACGGAACGAGCTGGTGGAGCACAATCTGCGACTGGTGGCGCACATCGTGAAGAAGTACTACGCGGTGAGCGGGGAGCAGGATGATCTGATCTCGATAGGGACGATAGGGTTGATAAAGGCGGTGGAGACCTATAACTTGGAGAAGAAGACAAAATTCGCGACTTATGCTTCTAGGTGTATTGAGAATGAGATTCTGATGTATTTTAGGGCGCGAAGGAAGACGGCGGGGGATGTTTCATTGGAGGACCCGCTGGATACCGACCGGGACGGCAACAGCCTGACGCTGATGGAGCTGGTGAGCGATGAGGAGGATATCATTAACCGGCTGGACCTGACGCTGAAGGCCGAGAAGCTGCGGGAGGTCTTTGGGGTGCTGGAGGGACGGGAGCAGCGGGTGCTGCGGCTGCGCTACGGGCTGGATAACCGGCCGCCGATGACCCAGCGGGAGGTGGCCAGGAAGCTGGGGATCTCCAGGAGCTATGTTTCCCGGCTGGAGAAGCACGCCATAGAGCGGCTGCGGGAGGAGATGGGCAAGTAAGGGGAAAACAGAGGGACTTGCCGTTTGGGGAAAAATACGCTATGATGGGGAAAAGTATTTTTCCCGGAGGTGCCAGTATGCATATTCCCGCCATAGCTACCAGTGAGATGGAGGTATTATCCTTTGCCGAGGCGATGCGCCAAAGCGGCCGGGAGGCGGACTACGATACCGGCCGGTGGCTGTATGTGCCGGACTTTTATACGGAGTACCGATATGTGCTGGGAACCAAGGGAGAGAAACCGCTCATCTGCATTGGGGTGAACCCCTCCACGGCGGAGCCGGACCACCTGGATAATACCCTGAAATCGGTGGAGCGGATCGCGCTGGGAAATGGGTACGACAGCTTTATTATGTTTAATGTGTACCCGCAGCGGGCTACCCGGCCGCAGGATATGGCGCGGGAGCGGGATGAGCGGCTGCACCGGGCCAATATGGAGGCTTTCGAGTATATTTTGGAACTGAGTAAGGAGCCGACGGTATGGGCGGCCTGGGGGAACATCATAGAGATGCGGCCCTACCTGAAAAGCTGTGTGCAGGATATGATAGCGGCTGGAGAGCGGCACGGCGCCCGGTGGGTCACGGCGGGGAAGCGCTCGGTGAAGGGGCACCCGCACCACCCGCTGTACCTGAGGAAGGACAGCGGGCTGGATCCCTTTGATGTGGCGGAGTACTGCGAACGGTGCATATGAGCTGCGGCAGGGAAAAGGTAGGCGGGCGCACCGGAGCGGGAAAGGGCTGCCCGAAGCGCAGCGGAGGCGCGGCCCTGGGGAGCGCAGGGGTGCCCGCCGGGGGTGGAGAGCGCGCGGAAGAATAAAAACAGCACCGAGGAGCAGTTCCACGGTGCTGATTTTGTTATTCGTTTGGTTCCTGCGGCAGGGGAGGAGTTTTGGCGGCTTCCAGCTCCTTAAACTTGGCCTGCATGGTGGGATTGTTTTTCGTCAGGCGCTTGACTGAAAGCTCCTGGGCTTTATCATTGGCCAGGCGGAGATTATTTTCGGAGGAGAGCAGGGCGTCCTTGGTCTTTTGCAGGTGGTCGATGGTTTTATCGATCTCCTCGATGGCGGTTTTGAACTTGCGGCTGGCCAAATCGTAATTGCGGCCGAAGCGGGTCTTGAAGTCGTTCATTTCCTCCTCGAAGTGGGAGATATCGATATTCTGATTACGGATCTCCGCCAACTGCCGGCGGTATTCCACCGTATGGAGTGCCGAGCCCCGCAGCAGGGTGATGATGGGAAGGAAGAACTGAGGACGGATGACATACATCTTGGGGTAGCGGTAGCTGACATCGGTGATGCCGCCATACAGCTCGCTGTCCGGCTCCAGCAGGGAAACCAGGACGGCATATTCGCAGCCCTTTTCCTGCCGGTCCTTATCCAGTTCCCGGAAGAAATCCTCATTCTTTTTCTTGCTGGCGGTGGTATCCATCTCGTTTTTCATCTCGAACATGATGGAGAGAAATTCGATGCCATCGGAGGTGGACTCCCGGAAGATGTAATCGCCTTTGCTGCCGGTGCGGGCGTCGTTGTCCTTCTCAAAGTAAGCGTTGGGGAAAGCGGCGGACCGCAGACGGTTGAATTCGATCTCACAGTGCTGTTCCAGCGTTTCTCCCACCATTTTGGTGGAAAGGCGGGTTTTGAGGTCCTTATAATAGGCGATGACCTCATCCTTGCTGCTGAGCTCCCGCTTGTAGCTTTCCCGCAGCTCCTGCTCCTTTTCCCGGCTGGCGGCTGCGGCTTCCTTCAGCTGATAGGTCAGCTTATCGATTTCCCGCTGACTTTCGATCAGTTCGTCCTTCTTCTCAGAGGTCACTTTTTGAATGGCCAGCTCCCGCTCGGTTTGAGCGGCATTCAGGCGGGCCCGCAGTTCAGTAATGGTCTGATCCCGGGCGGAAAGATCGGCGGTCTGCTGTTCCAGGGCTTTCTGTACGGCCAGCTCCCGCTGGGCCTGCTGGGAGAGAAGCTGGGCCTTCAGTTCTTCGATCTGCCGCTGCAGCTGGGCCTCGGACTGCTCCTGAGAGCGGGCGGCCTGAGTGCGTACCAGGGCTAGATCTTTTTCTTTTTCGGCGGCCAGCTGCTTTTCCCGCTGGGCCAGCTCCCGGTGAAATTCTTCATCCCGTACCTGACCCACGATGGCTGCATAGCCGGATTCATCCACGGTAAAGACTTCGCCGCATTTGGGACATTTGATCTCGTGCATAGCCGTACCTCCTGGTGAACTTACTGGATGTGGCCCATGGCGTGGCGCTTGATGGCTTCCATGGAGGCATCGCTGATGACATGCTCCATTTTGCAGGCGTCCTCCGCAGCGGTCTTTTCGTCAACGCCAAGTTTGACCAAAAAGCTGGTGAGCAGGCGATGGCGCTCGTAGATCTTTTCCGCCACGGCCTGGCCGGATTCGGTGAGTGTGATGCCGCCATCTTCCGCGACATGGATGTAGCCCCCCTGCCGCAGAATGCCGACGGCGCGGCTGACGCTGGGCTTGGAGTAGCCCATTTCCTCTCCGATATCGATGGCGCGGACAAAGCCTGTGCGTTGAGAGAGAACAAGGATGGTTTCCAGATACATTTCGCCGGATTCCTGCAGAGACATGAGGGGACACCTTCTTTTCTTGGGGATATATTTATTTAAGGATAGCATAAAACGCGGTCGGTTGCAAGGGAAGCGGGGGGAAGAAAAACTCCCTGCCCGAAGGCAGGGAGAATGGAGCTGGAAACGTGACTTGAACACGCGACCTGCTGATTACGAATCAGCTGCTCTACCGGCTGAGCTATTCCAGCATTTTTGAGGTTACTAAAGTATTTTATCATACCAGCTGGAAAAAATCAATCAAAATTCATGCACAGTTCATTTACTTTCGCGGCAGTGGGCACTATAATAAAAATATACCCCATTTTAACGGAGAACGAACAGAATGAAGAGAGTAACGGCGCTGCTGCTGGCAGCGATGATGATAATAACAACCGGCCTGATAACACCGGCCATGGCGGCGGAGGATGATGTGCCGGAAACCTACAGCAATGCCTATGTGGTGATGGACGCCAAGACCGGGCAGGTGCTGCTGCAAAAAAACATGTACGAGAAGGAATATCCGGCCAGCATTACCAAGATACTGACAACAGCGCTGGGGCTGACCTACGCCAAGCCGGAGGACCGCATCACCGTTTCTCAGGAAACGGTAAGCGATGTATGGAAGTGGGGCGAGACCACCCACCTGGCGCTGGAGCCGGGGGAGATCATTACCCTGAAGGATGCGCTGTACGGGGCGATGGTGGAATCCGCCAATGACTGCGCCAATGCCATAGCCCAGGCGGTGAGCGGGAGCCTGACCGACTTTGCGGAGCTGATGAACCAGCAGGTAGCGGCGCTGGGACTGAGCGATACCCACTTTACCAACGCGCACGGCCTGCCGGATAAGGACCACTATACCACTGCCTATGATATGGCGCGCATCACCCGGTGGGCGATGACGGTGCCGGGCTTTGAGGAATATTTCTGCGCGACGGAGTATACCATCCCCAAGACCAACAAAAAGGATGTGGCAAGAAACATCGGTACCCACCACCATATGTTGGTGGAAAGCGCTTACTACTATCCCTACGCCAAGGGCGGCAAGCTGGGCTGGACCACCGAGGCGCAGCATACGGCGGTGACCTGGGCAGAGAAGGATGGACTTTCTTTGCTGTGCGTGGTGCTGGACTGCAGCGACAAGTGGGGCAAGTACAAGGACACCATAGCGCTTTTTGATTACTGCTTTGAACGGTACAGCATGGTTTCGGTAAAGACCGATGAGATAGCGGCGTATGATATCCCGGTGGGGAGCCTGACCAATACTGCCGGGATGGTGCATATAGCGGCGACGGGCGACCTGGATGTGCTGGTGCCGAAGGGAACAGCGGTAGAGAGCATCGCGCTGAAATATAATATCCCCAGCCGGTACAAGGTGGGGGAACGCATAGACCCGCAGGTGGAGCTGTGGTGCGGTGGTGAGCTGGTGGGAACTTTCCCAATGGAGTACACTGTGGAGACCTATGCCCCCGTGGGGGATGTGCCAAAGGATGATGTCACGACGGCCGGCAGCGGCTCTGTGGTGCTGACGGTGCTGAAATGGATTGGCATAGTGCTGGGGGCGTTGATCGTGATCTTATTTGTGCTGCGGGCGTACTTTATGGCGCGGCGGCGCCGCCGTGCCAAGCAGCGCAGGCGAGCTCAGCGCCGGCGCATGAACTGAATATTCGGCAAAAAATATAGGGCGGGCCGCTGGGCCTGCCCTATATTTATGCAACTGCACAAATATGGGGAAAATGCATCCTTTGCGGCAAATTGACTGGACAACTTTCCCCCAAATGAGTTACAATAAAACAGTATGCAAAGATGAAGTAATGGGCGGGTGGATGCCCGAAGGAGAAGAAGACATGGATATTTTTGCGCTTCTGCGGCTGGTGCTGGGTCTGGCTTTTTTCCTGTTCGGTATGAATGTGATGTCCAGCAACCTGGAAAAGATGGCAGGCGGTAAGCTGGAGCAGCTGCTGAAAACAATGACAGCGAGCCCCTGGGTGAGCCTGCTGCTGGGCGCGGCCATTACCATAGCGGTGCAGTCCTCCTCGGCGGTCACGGTTATGCTGGTGGGTCTGGTCAATTCCGGGATCATGAAATTTGGCCAGACGCTGTATGTCATCTTCGGCGCGAATATCGGCACCACGCTGACGGCGTGGATCCTCTCCCTTTCCGGCATTCAAAGCGGGAATGTGTGGCTGAAGATGCTGAAACCCGAAAATTTCTCGCCCATTTTAGCCATCATCGGCGTAGTGATGATGATGGTGTGTAAAAACGATAAGAAAAAGAGCATTGGTACGGTGCTGGTGGGCTTTACAGTGCTGATGTACGGCATGGTGGTGATGAGCGACGCGGTAAGCCCGCTGGCGGAGATGCCGGAGTTTTCGGCGATCCTAGCGGGGCTGCGTAACCCGTTACTGGGCCTGGTGGTGGCCACCCTGTTTACCGCCGTGATCCAAAGCTCGGCGGCCTCGGTGGGTATTCTGCAGGCGCTGGCGCTGACCGGCAGCCTGACCTATGAGATGGTCATTCCCATGGTGATGGGCCTGAACATTGGCACCTGCGCCACCTCGCTGATTTCCAGCATTGGGACAAGCTACAAGGCCAAGCGGGTGGCGGTCATCCACTTTTCCATCAAGGTCATTGGTACTGTTATCTGCCTGCCGTTGTACCTGTTAATCACCTCGGTGCTTCAGCTTGATTTTATCCATATTGCAGTGACACCATGGAATATTGCCATGGTGCATACCATCTATAACCTGGCTATTACCGCCATTTTGATGCCATTTACCAAGTACCTGGTGAAGCTGGGCAAGTGGCTGGTGAAGGCCAAAGACGAAACGGCACCTAAGGACTCCATGCAGTACGCGCCCGACCTGCTGCTGCTCCGCTCCCCTTCGGTGGCGCTGCAGGAGTGTGACCACTATACCTTCCGAATGGCCGGGACGGCAAGGGATTCGCTGGAACGGGCGATCTCGCTCATCGGCGCCTACAATGAGCAGGACGCCGAGGTGGTACTGAAGCAGGAGGACACGCTGGATCTGTATGAGGACCGGCTGGATGCCTACCTGGTGTACCTTTCGGCGCAGGCGCTTTCCCAGCAGGATAGCCGCCGCGTGGGGAAAATGCAGCACGCCATCGGGGACTTTGAACGGCTGGGCGACCACGCCGTGAACCTGGTAAAGGCCGGCAAGGAGCTGGAGATCAAATCGCTGTTTTTCTCGGAGGAGGCCCGGCGGGAGTTGGGGGTGCTTTCCGCTGCGGTGCGGGAGATTTTGCAGTTGACAACCGATTGCTATATCAATACCGACCATGAGATGGCCCACCATGTGGAGCCGTTGGAGCAGGTCATTGACGCACTGACCAAGGAGATCAAGCAGAATCATCTGGCACGCCTGCAGGCGGGCCGCTGTTCCATCGAGCTGGGATTTATCCTAACCGACCTGCTGACTGACTATGAACGGATTTCCGACCACTGCTCCAACATTGCGGTGGCGGTCATCGAGCTGCAGCACGACGCGCTGGACTCCCACCGCTACCTGAACGAAATGAAGCGTGACAGCGATGCGTTCCGGGAGATGTATGTGAAATTCAGGGAGAAATATACACTGCCGGAATCGGCCTATATTGCCAGACAGGCGGCGGAATATCGCTGAGCACAGAGGAGGATCGCAGGGTCCTCCTTTTTTTACCCAAATAGGCCGGTGTGTCCCAAATTAAGATAATGTTAATATTCCCGGATGGAAATAAGGCGGCCGCGATGCTATAATACCTCTTACAGCTTTTTTCGCCATACTGTAAATGAGGAAAAGGAGAAACCTATGACGATCTTGACGCCCATTTTGATCTGTCTGGCCGTAGCGGCTATCCTGGGAGCGCTGTGGCTGTTTGCGCCGGAGGCCGCCCTGCAGGCGACCATCTCGGTGGGGGTGATCGCGGCTTTGGGCATCAGCGGCGGGATCATTGGGGAGCTGCTGCCCCGCCGGTGGTTTCACTGGGATCGCTTCCCCTACAAGACCTGCGCATGGGAGAAAAACGGCAAGATCTATGAAAAAATGGAGATCCGCAAGTGGAAGGACAGGGTGCCGGATAAAAGCCGCTGGGGTGGGCATGAATATGCCAAGACCATTCGTGGGCAGAACGACGCCGAAAACGCTACCCGACTGCTGCAGGAAACCTGTGTGGCGGAGCTCATCCACTGGGTACTGATGCTGGCGACGCCGCTGGTATTTGTCTTTGCTCATGGACCGATGGCGGTATTGGTAGTGCTGCTGTATGGGTTCTCTCACATTCCGTGTATTATCATCCAACGGTATAACCGGCCGCGGCTGTGCGCCCTGCTGCGGCGCTGCCAAAGAAAGGGGGCCGAAACGACATGAAAGTTCTCATCTTGACCTGCAATACCGGCGGCGGACACAATGCCGCGGCGGCAGCCCTGCGCCGGGAGCTGGAATCCCGCGGGCACACCTGCGCGGTGGCGGATGCTCTTTCCTTTGGGCCCAAGCATTTTTCGGAGGTGATCAGCCATCTGCACACCATTGCCTACCGGTATTTTCCCAAAATATACGGGGCGGGCTACCGCAAAAAAGAAGAGCGGGTGCTGGGGGAGGACGAGACCTCCTTTGAATACAAGATGAATGCCATTTGTGTGCCGCAGCTGTACCGCTACCTGCTTTCGGGTGGATTCGATGCCGTAGTGACGCCGCATGTGTTCCCGGCGGAGATGCTGACCAGACTGCGCCGGAATTATGAATATAAAAAGCCGTTTTATTTTATCGCTACCGATTACACCTGCAGTCCTTGTGTGGATGAGATCACGCCTGATTACTGGGTCATTCCGGATGAGAGGCTGATCCCGGAATTTTCCGCCCGGGGCATCCCGGAGGATCGTCTGCTGCCGCTGGGTATTCCCACCAACCCGGCAATGGCCGCCCATGTGGACCGGAATGTGGCCCGGCGGTTGCTGCACCTGCCCCAGCAGGGGGAGATGGTGCTGGTGATGAGCGGCTCCATCGGCTGCGGACCGATGACGACCCTGGCCCTGAAACTGCTGCGTCGGCTGCCTAAGGATAGCTTTGTGGTGGTCATCTGCGGGAAGAACAAGGGCGACTTGAAGGAGCTGCAGCGGTATGCCAAATTCCTGGAGCGGCTGTACCCGGTGGGCTTTACCGACCGGATGGATCTTTACTATTCGGCGGCCGACCTGGTAGTGGGCAAGCCCGGCGGGCTTTCCTGTACCGAGATCGCCCAAAAGAGGGTGCCGGCAGTGCTGATGCTGAGCGTCCCCGGCTGCGAGAGCCGTAACCTGGAGTTCTTTACCCGCTATGGGATGGCGCTGGGGACCGAGAGCGTGCGGGATACCCTTTCTGCCGTGCGGCGGCTGCTGAGCAGCGCAGCCATGCGCAACCGTATGATGCTGGCGCAGCGGAGTATTCCGCAGGGCGCGGTGGCGGCAATCACGGATCTGATAGAAAAGGGAACGGTACCTTTGCCCGCAAAAGAAGAATAATGCTGCATAAAGAAAAGGGAGCCTTTTGGCTCCCTTTTTTGCGTGGGGTTGGCTTAATTGCAGCCACAGCCGCAGCCGCCGCAGCCGTTCGTGCTGGTATCGCCGCAGCCGCAGGTGCGGTAGGCGGAGATGTTGGTGGCATTGCCTCCGGTGAGCCACAGCCACACCAGAATGAGAATGATGATCCACCACCAGTTATTGCCGCAGCCGCAGCTGCCGCCGCATCCACAAGAATTGCAGCCCATAGTGTACCCTCCTATTATTCAAAAAAGGTTAGTTGCAGCCGCAGCCGCAGTCACCGCAGCCACTGCGTCCGCCGCCGCATGTATTACAGCCACAGCCGCCGCCATAGCCGCTCAGTCCGCCGCTGCTCAGCAGCCAGATAGCAAGAAGAATGATGACCAGGGTGGCGTCATTCAGGCAGATGCCGAAGAGCCCGCGGTTGCTATCGGCAGGGCAGCAGGTATTGCAGCAGTTACCAAACATAGCAGAGATGCCTCCTTTACATTGGGATCACCCCATCTTATGTCGCGGGGAGATTTTGGTGCGGCGTTTAAGCGACTGGATGCAGCCAATATTAAGGGCAGAACAAAAAAGGAGGGGAGACCCTATGAATCAATACAATGGCTTTACACCGCGGGCGGCCGCGGCATTGGAGGGCGCCCAGCGGGCGGCGCAGCAGGCAGGGCATACCTATATCGGCAGTGAGCACTTGCTGCTGGCGTTGCTGCGAGAGGGGGCCGGAGCGGCTTATACGCTGCTTTTTCAGCGGCGTGTAACAGCGGGAAAGACCGAGCGTGCCCTGCTGCAAATGGTGGGTAGGGGACATCCCACCCTGCTGGAGTCGGAGGAAACGACGGTGCATTACCGCGCCGCAGTGGAAGAAGCGCTGCGGGAGGCCCAGATGGGCGGATTTTTGCAGGCGGGGACCGAGCACCTGCTGCTGGCGCTGTGCGGACAACAGGATTCCGGGGCGGTAAGACTGATGAATAAGCTCGCAGTGGATATCCCCAACCTGACCATTGCCCTGCGAGAGACGATACGGCTGGAGCAGTGCGAGCAGAATAACGACCGGCAGACCCCCAAGGTGGTGGGAAAGGCCCAGCGGCAGACCCGCAGTGTGATGCTGGACCGCTTTGGCCGGGAGCTGACTGAGCTGGCCCGGCAGGGACGGCTGGATCCGGTCATTGGGCGGGAACAGGAGACAGAGCGGCTATTGCAGATCCTTTCGCGGCGTTCCAAAAATAATCCCTGTCTGATCGGTGAGGCGGGAGTGGGCAAGACCGCCGTGGTGGAGGGGCTGGCGCAGCGCATTGCGGAGGGCCGGGTGCCGCTGGCTCTGGCGGATAAGCGGATCATTACTCTGGACTTGCCAGCAATGGTGGCCGGTACTAAGTATCGCGGCGACTTTGAGGAGCGGATCCGGTCCATTATGGAGGAAGTGGCGGCGGCTGGGGATGTGATTCTTTTTATTGATGAGATTCATACCATTATGGGCATTGGCGCGGCGGAAGGCGCGGTAGATGCAGCTAATATCATGAAGCCGAAACTTGCCCGCGGGGAATTGCAGGTTATTGGTGCCACCACCATAGCGGAGTACCGCAAGACCATCGAAAAGGACGGCGCGCTGGCCCGGCGGTTCCAAAGTGTGCTGGTGGAGGAGCCTACCGAGGAACAGACAATGGCGATCCTGCGGGGGCTGTGCCCGCGCTATGAACAGCACCACGGGATGATCATTACCGAGGACGCGCTGGAGGCGGCGATCCGGCTTTCGGTGCGGTATTTCCCGGCGCGCTTTTTGCCGGATAAGGCGCTGGACCTGCTGGATGAGGCAGCGGCCAGGCTGCGGATCCACCGGGCAGACATACTGGAGAGCGGAATGAGAGCATCCCGGCGGCTGATGCTGACCCAACGGGAGGTACAGCAGGCGGCGAAGGCGATGACCGGACTTGCGGTGGGACAGGGCCTTTCGGCCGAGCGGCTGGAAAATGGCCTGCGGCAAAGTGTGGTGGGGCAGCAGGAGGCGGTGGAGACGGTCATTCATGCCATCCTGCGCAGCAATGCTGGGCTGCGGGATCCCCGGCGCCCCATCGGGAGTTTTTTGTTCCTGGGGCCCAGTGGAGTGGGCAAGACCCAGTTGTGCTACGCATTGGGCAAAACGCTGTTCGGCAGCGAGGAGAATATCATCAAGCTGGATATGAGCGAATACCGGGAGCCGCACAGTATTTCCCGGCTTATCGGGGCGCCCCCCGGTTATGTGGGGTGTGAGGAAGGGGGCATCCTGACTGAGGCGGTGAAAAAACACCCAATGAGCGTGGTGGTCTTTGACGAGATAGAAAAGGCACACCCGGATCTTTACAATTTGCTGCTGCAGATTTTGGAGGACGGGCGACTGACCGACAGCCAGGGCAGATTGGCGGTCTTCAGCAATACGGTGGTCATCCTGACCAGTAACCTGGGAGCGGAGGCGATGCTGCATCCGCAGAGGATGGGCTTTGGTGATGCCGGGGCGGACGCGAAGACGATGGTGCTCTCCAAACTGCGGGAACAGCTGCGGCCGGAGCTGTTGGGCAGATTGGATGAGACGATTCTGTTCCAGCCACTGAGAAAGGAAGAGCTGCGGCAGATCGCGGTGCAGCTGCTGCAGGGGGTGCAAAGCCGCCTGCGGGAGCAGGAGATCGGGATGGAATTTGAGGACACGGTGGTGGAACAGATTGTTGCGGGGGCGGAGGAGGGCCCCTATGGGGCGCGCCCGCTGCGGCGGCTGGTACGCACCATGGTGGAGGATCCGCTGACGGAACGGCTGTTGGCCGGGGAGCTGCGTGCCGGGGACATCCTGTGCTGCGGCTGGGAGCAGAGCACCCTGCAGATGCACGAGCGGATACCGGCGGCGCAGTGAGTGAAGTTTCTGTATGGAGCGGGCCGACCTGCGGCTTTTGCGGATTGTAAAAAGATGTCGCTTTACAGATGCGGCGTCTTTTTTTATAATAGAGGTGGAATGACAAATGCTATTTTGGACAGGCATGAAAATGCATGAGAAAAGACGATATGAGGCTACGGATATGCGAAGGATTACAGAGGCGCTAAACCAAATCGTTCACAGTATAGAATGTAAAAATGTTTTGGAAATTGCTTGCGGCAGTGGAGAATTTTCCCTCGAAGCGGCCCAGTATGCTCATTCTGTAACATGCATTGATTTAGACGATAGTCGCTTGCTGCCATCGGTAAGAGATGCAGAAAACATAGTTTTTCTACTGATGGATGCCATTAACTTACAGATGGCAAGTGATAGCGTCGATGTTATTGTGTTCTATAATGCACTTGCGCATGTTGAAAACGAGTTAGAAAAGATCTTGAATGAATGTTATAGAGTTTTACGGAAAAGAGGGGAGCTATATTTTATCAGCTCTTTTGGAATTGATAAAATCGCTGTAGAAGTCACACTGTTGCCAATGTTAAAGAAACAAAAAATT
>OIWT01002434.1_pt1 | contig 19228 bp, 14 predicted proteins | sample 1587701 | NCBI WGS metagenome assembly OIWT01 (sample SAMEA3888904, study PRJEB22519) | human gut metagenome | biome: human gut; feature: human-associated habitat; material: faeces | place: Denmark | collected 2009
GGGACTGCTACAGAAGATTTATCCAGATGTATTCCGACGTCGTTATGGAAGTCGGCAAGAAATACTTTGAGCAGCTCATCGACGCCATGAAGGCGAAGAAGGGCGTTACCCAGGACGTTGAGCTTACCGCTGACGACCTTAAAGAGCTTGCAGGCCAGTTCAAGGCTGAGTATAAGGCAAAGATCGGCGAGGATTTCCCGACCGATCCCAAAGAGCAGCTCATGGGCGCTATCAAGGCTGTTTTCCGTTCATGGGACAACCCCAGAGCAAACGTCTACCGTCGTGATAACGATATCCCCTATTCATGGGGCACCGCTGTTAACGTCCAGTCGATGGCATTCGGCAACATGGGCGATGACTGCGGCACCGGCGTTGCTTTTACCCGTGACCCCGCTACCGGCGCTAAGGGCCTCTTCGGTGAGTTCCTTACCAATGCACAGGGCGAGGACGTCGTTGCGGGCGTCCGTACTCCCATGAAGATAGCCGAGATGGAGCAGAAGTTCCCCGAGGCGTTTGCCGAGTTCAAGAAGGTCTGCGAGACCCTCGAGAATCACTACAGAGATATGCAGGATATGGAGTTCACCGTTGAGCACGGCAAGCTCTTCATGCTTCAGACCAGAAACGGTAAGAGAACCGCTCAGGCCGCTCTCAAGATCGCTTGTGACCTCGTTGACGAGGGCATGAGGACTGAGGAAGAAGCTGTCCTTATGATAGACCCCAGAAACCTTGACACCCTCCTTCATCCCCAGTTTGACGCTAAGGCGCTCAAGGCCGCTACCCCCATCGGTAAGGGCCTCGGCGCTTCTCCGGGCGCTGCCTGCGGCAAGATCGTCTTCACCGCTGAGGACGCAGAGGCTTGGAAGGCAAGAGGCGAGAAGGTAGTCCTTGTCCGTCTTGAGACCTCCCCCGAGGATATCACCGGCATGAAGGCTTCACAGGGCATCCTGACCGTTCGCGGCGGTATGACCTCTCACGCAGCCGTTGTTGCCCGCGGCATGGGCACCTGCTGCGTTTCCGGCTGCTCCGATATAGCTATGGATGAAGAGAATAAGAAGTTTGTCCTTGCAGGCGAGACCTTTGTTGAGGGCGACTACATCTCCATCGACGGCTCCACCGGTAACATCTACAAGGGCATCATCCCCACCGTTGACGCTTCCATCGCAGGCGAATTCGGCAGGATCATGTCCTGGGCTGATAAATACAGAACCCTCAAGGTTCGCACCAATGCAGATACTCCGAGAGACGCTAAGAAGGCCCGCGAGCTTGGCGCAGAAGGCATCGGCCTTTGCCGCACCGAGCATATGTTCTTCGAGGCTGACAGAATCGCTGCTTTCCGTGAGATGATCTGCGCAGATACTCTCGAGGAGAGAGAGGCTGCTCTTGATAAGATCATGCCCTATCAGCAGGGTGACTTCGAGGCTCTCTATGAGGCTCTTGAGGGCTGCCCCGTAACCATCCGCTTCCTTGATCCTCCTCTTCATGAGTTCGTTCCCACCGAAGAGGCTGATATCGAAGCTCTTGCAGCTGCTCAGAAGAAGAGCGTTGACGACATCAAGACCCTCATCGCTTCTCTCCATGAGTTCAACCCCATGATGGGTCACAGAGGCTGCCGCCTTACCGTAACCTATCCCGAGATCGCCAAGATGCAGACCAAGGCTGTCATCCGCGCAGCTATCAACGTCAACAAGGCGCATCCCGATTGGAATATCAAGCCCGAGATCATGATCCCGCTGGTCGGCGACGTCAAGGAATTCAAGTTCGTTAAGAAGATCGTCGTTGAGACCGCTGACGCCGAGATCGCAGCCGCAGGCAGCGACATTGGCTACGAAGTCGGCACCATGATCGAGATCCCCAGAGCCTGCCTTACCGCTGATGAGATCGCCGCAGAGGCTGACTTCTTCTGCTTCGGCACCAACGATCTTACTCAGATGACCTTCGGCTTCAGCCGTGACGACGCAGGCAAGTTCCTCAACGCTTACTATGACACCAAGATCTTTGAGAATGATCCGTTCGCAAAGCTCGATCAGAAGGGCGTTGGCAAGCTCATGAAGATGACCCTCCAGCTCGGCAGACCTGTCAATGACAAGCTTCATTGCGGCATCTGCGGCGAGCACGGCGGCGATCCCACCTCCGTTGAGTTCTGCCACAATATCGGCCTTGACTATGTCTCCTGCTCACCGTTCCGCGTTCCCATCGCAAGACTTGCAGCAGCTCAGGCAGCTATTAGAAGCGGGGATGAGAAGTAATTTTTACTTCTGCTTCACAATAAACTACGAACAGGCGAAAGCTTTTCGTAACGCCAACGGTCAATATCTTCGCCAATCACAATGGGAAGATATAACAGTTGAAGTGATTTTCTAAAAAATATCCGTCTATCGAATAACTCGGTAGGCGGATTTTTTTGCACATTCGTGTTTAGATTGTGATTTCATTATAATGAAATCAACAAAATTAAGGAGGTTTCATTATGAACACATTATTTGAACAAAACGGCTGTAATTTTGAAATACAAGGCGATTATCAACTGCCGTGCATTGCAACAAAAAGGCAGAATGAATTGCATATCGGCGTGTGGGCAAACCGACACAGGCAATATCTTAAACAACATCATCGCATAAGATATTACAATCTGCTCACATCGGAAAGGCTGTACCCTTACCTTGCGGACATTGAAGAACAAGCGCAAGTAATGTTTTCACAGCTTGTTAAATCGCTTGCCGAAAAAGAAAATGTTACGGAAAAACTGAAAGCAGATAACCCGATGCTATGGGTGCGGAAGATGAATAACATCCGCAACAGAGCAATGGAAATTGTGAATAGCGAGGTGATTTTTGTATGAGAAAAATCGTAATATTCGCAATGATATTGACATTCATTTTTACTTTGGTAGGTTGCACTGCCCATAACGAACCAGACAAAAAGGCGGTTGAAAGTTCATCGACTAACGCTGTAATTGATACAACTCAAGTGGAAAAATTGTCCGAGAAAGCAGAGGGTCGAACAGTTGAGAAAAGCACATTTTTGGAAGAAACAACACATTCGCCTGCCGCTGAAACCAGTACAGAAAAGGTGTCAAAAGAGCCGATTTTTTCTCAAACAACAACAGCAAATACCGAGCCGAAGCAAGATATTCACACACAAAAAGAAATGCCTAAAAGCGAAGCATCTGAGCCCGAAATAACAACAAATACTGTTTCGGAAGTCATCACAACAGTTGAAGAAAATGAAGAATTTGATATATCGTATTGGATTTCTTATGCACAAAATTATGCTCAAAGTATAGGTTTAACCTTCGATGAAACTGCTACCGAATGTTGGGACAATCCAATATCCGCTAATACAAACAACAAAAATATCGGCGCTGATATTGAAAGCAGATTGAACAGATACAAGAATGTTGATGGATTTACATCGGTGTGGATATGGGCAGAAAAATTATCCGATACACAGTATGAACTCTACATCGGATACACATAAAAAATTAAGCACGGATTGCAGAAATACTCTGTTGTCCGTGCCTTTTTTTGTTTGATATTTAATTTTGAATGTAAGATTACCTGAGATAAAAAGGTATGTGCAATCTTAGCGAGCAGACCGGTTGGATAACCAAACGGTAATCTGCCCGCTTTCTGCACATACTGAGCGAGCAGACCATTTATGGACAGGTTTGTCCATAACGGTGCTGTCGCTCGTGCTTTCAGCGAGCAGTGTATTTGGCAGCCAACTCCCAAATACCTCGTTAGGGTTACACCCTAAGACCTAATTTAGTTTTAGTTATCTTTTTTAGGAAGCATATCACTTAATAGTTCTGTCGCCGTCTTATTGGTTAACACATAATGTTTTTTAGTAGTGCTATCAGAAACATAAAATCTTATTTTTTTGTTTTCTTTGAGCTTTCCTTTTTTTATATAATCTGAAAGGGCATTATAAAAGAGCGTTTTTTCATAAACCAGAGTGGTTCCTTCTTCAATTTGCAATCTGTGCGGTAATTTAACTTGTAATATGCGACCAAGGGGAGAAGTGTCGGGAACAATTAACATCTGTGAGCCATCGTCAAGTTCAAATCCCCAGTTTTGGATTACGACATCTCGGTTGCCTATGTTAGTAATGGTAACGCCAATATAATGGCGAAATGTATTTCCGTTTTCCGGTACAATAGTTATATTATCGGTAAAAGATAATTGCACTTTTTTCTTATAGTTTAGTTTAGTTTGCCATAATGCAACAATAACTGCAACAAATGTTGCAAGAGCTCCTAAAGTTCCGCCTATTGCTCCAAAAGCAGTCCAAAACAAATTCCAATCCATAGAGACATTCCTCGATTTTCTCATTAATAATACATCTGATTTTGTCTAAAAAACAACCAACATATCGGTGATAATTATGATTTATAATTTCTTCATATCACTATCAAATTCCACCGTACGCACATCTCTGTTAAAGAAATGAAAGCCCCAAATCTTATATTTGTTATCATCAGCAAACTTTGTAACAGGTATTGCTTTTGATTCAATCTGTAAAAGGAAATTCTCTTTCCAACTATCTTTTTCTACAAGATGTGTTCCTTTTGGTTCAATGAATATTTGCAATTGTTCATAACCATCTTGCTTCGGCAGATGAAGGAACAAAAGATAGTCCGGCTCAAAGCGCTCGCCGCCATCAAAAGAATATATGGCAAGTTGGCGCTCGTTACGAACAAGATATACTTTATCGTATTTATCCTTTAATTCTTTCACATACTCTTTAAAGTAAGCGACAAATGCTTTTTCCTCACTTGTACCGTAATTATCCTCGAAAACAAACCAGTCCTCTTTTGAAAGATCCATTTTCCAAGCAATAGGAACGCTGTTGTCGTTTTGGGATATACCGAGCCCACTATCGTGCGGGTCAATATAATTGCAACGCTTGTTCTTAAAAATGTCGTGAATGTACCGTGCCGTAAATTCACTGCTACCCTCATACGTTTCTTCAATGCCGGAGATACTTTCAGCAATATTTCCAAGCGCTTTTACACACGCAGAATACAAGATATCGGCAGTTGGCATCTCATATTTTGATGTAATATGAAGTCGAATATTTCCTAAATAGTTTTTGTCGTAAACAAATTCCTTTGTTGATTTTAAGTTCGGAAAATATGATTTCAATACATTAAATTTGAAAACACTGTATTTACATAATGCCTTATAAACGATTGCATAATTTATATCCGCAATATCACCTATTGTAGTTCTGTATGTATATGTATTTGGGTTGCTGTCTTGCGACGAATTATCTTCCATAATAATATCCTCGCCTGAACGTCCCGTAGCTATAGAAATATTAAATATCTTATCACGGACGGACGGCAACAAGCCAACAACTTCGTTGCGGCTTTTCAAAAGGCGTTCGTTTACAAAAACATATCCGCTCTTGTAAATATCATCCTCTTTAAATTCTTCTTTTAATACATAATTTCTCGTAACCGTCTTATCAAGGTCAATACCGATTTCACGCAAAGCAGTATGTAACTCGCTGATATAACGGGGCTCATTCCAACAATGGTAATACAATTCTTCACATATACGGAGAGGGTTATCAATATCATTGTCGTATTTGCGCTGATATTTTTCCTGTTCTTCTGTAATTTTGAAAGGACAATAACGAGCACCACGACCGATAAGCTGGGCTTCTTTCATTGTCGTCTTTCCGGGAATACCATTCTTACCGTCACGGGTTTCATAAAGGCGCACGATATCAAAAAGGTTAAGTACATCCCAACCCTCATTTAACTTGTCCACTGCAAAAACAGCACGGTACGGATTTGTCTTATCCTCTAATGAGTTAAGCATTATTTGCTTATTTTCAACATCTTGATTGTCATTTGCTGAAATGCAATGTTCTTCCGAAAAATCATCTTTCAATTCACTTGCCAGTTCATCATAGGAAATACCGTTTTTAATAAAGTATTTATGTGCCTCTGCAAGCGTTTCACTCGTTGATTGTTCAAAAAGATTCTTTATACGCTCACCGGATAAAGACTTCACCATTTCGATGATTTTTGCCATATTTGCGGCATTTTCTTTTACCAATCTTGACTGAAAAAATACCACCGGCTTTATATTTTGGCGGTAATCCTGAAACACTTTATAGCGATACTGACTTAATATTAAAGCCTGTAAAGCACGGTCTTCAACATCTAAGTCTGAACGCAAGGTCTTTATTTCTTTTGAATATCTGTCCGCACGGAATTTGTAAAGCGGATAATCAAAGACTATCTTATTCTCGTATTCTGCCTTAATTAGCGGATTTTTAATATCGCAGGTCGCCGTAAATTCAAGCAGAACATTGTCACGGTTAGCACCGAAAATGCGATGAACGGTGTATTCCCAGCTTTTGTAGCTTTCTTCCTCATCCTTGCTCATCTTTTTTGTATCAGCGTTTAAGTGATGTGCTTCATCGGAGATAAGCACCACTTTTCTGTTTGCAAAATCGTCAACAGACAAAGAGTTTTCTTTGACACTCCACATATCCGAATGAAGCCCCTGGGTGGTAGTGAAGCAGATATTGATAGCAGTATCATCACTATACTGGAAGTTGGATACTTCCTTAATCTTTATCTTTTCTCCGTCAATAGTTATTTCATCTGCAAAAAGATATTTGCTTGATACGCTGTTTAGAAAATTCTCCTTTGTCTTTTGAACAATGTTCGATAGATTTACAAAGAACAGAAAATTGCGATAGCCCTGCTTATAAAGATACAGCATAAGCCCTGCCATAATAAGTGTTTTGCCGGAGCCTGTTGCCATATGGAAAAGCGTTTGTGTCGGCTTTTGACAAAGCTTATCATTTTCAAAATATGTAATGAAATTTTCAAAAGCCGCTGTCTGATAAGGGCGCAGTTCAAAGCTCGGGTTCAAATTGTCCGGTATATATTGCACAAGCTCTTTTGAAACGCCGACTTCACGCAATGTATCTATTTTTTCATAAAGGAACGGCATTTTTTATACCTCCCCGTAAAAGCTTCTTGTAAATGCTTTATCTTTTTCTGAAACTCCGAATGTTTCATCGTCTATGTCGCAGTAATTTACATAAAGCTGATTTTTATCCAGAAGTTCCATAAGCAATCTTTTCTTGTCACCGATTGATAATTTGATATATTCGTCTGAATTTACATCAATATCCTTCGGATTGACTTTGTAACTGATAAAGCCTGTTTCGAGTATATCGGCATATAGCTTTGTCAATTCTTCATCCGTTGTTGCTTTCTCAATGGCGTCAACATAATTCTGATTTAGTTTTGCAAGTTCGCAATATACAAATGAGCCGCCGCCTTGCCAATTCACTTCTTTGGAAATGCCGGCAGTTTCGCCACCAATAACATTTTGCATCCTTTTCAAGATGATTTCAATTTGCGATTGCATTTGTTCAACACCAATATATTTTCGGTGCATTTTATGAGCCGTAGCACCTGTTGTGCCTGTTCCAAAATGAAAATCTAAAACAATATCTCCCTCATCTGTAGACATTTCAATAATTCTTTTAATCAATGCTTCAGGTTTTTGTCCGCCCTTAAACTCCTTGATAACCTCTACATCTGCGGTGTTACCTTCTTTATACGCTCTAGGGTCTGCATAGACCTGATGTATATCCGACCAAACTGTTGAAAGCGGAACGCCTTTGCTTTCATCTAAGTATTGTTTTTCCCATATTACATTTCCATTTTCATCTTTTCCTCGTTGTCTACGTTGATATCTACGTCCGTCTTCATCAGTATATTTGAACCAATCGTTAATGTACTTTTGTGAATAAGGCACATAAACTCTGTTTTGCTTGCGGTTATTATAATCGGAAGCGTAATGCAAAATGTAATCGTGAATGTTTACCGGTTTAGGTGTTGCTGCTCGCCCTCCCGATGGGGAACCATAAGACCAAATAAGTTCTTCGACAAAGTTTTCTTCCCCAAACACTTCATCAGCTAAGACTTTGAGATAATGTGATTGATTAATATCTATGTGTATAAAAATATTACCATCTCGTGTTAATAATTTTTTTGCTATAGAAAGTCTGTTCTTCATAAAAGCAAGCCAAGAGGAACGGCTGAACTTATCATTATAGTTAAAACTATCTGAGCCCGTATTAAACGGTGGGTCAATATAAATCAATTTGATTTTTCCTTCATACACTTTGAGCAGTGATGAAATCGCAAGCAAATTATTCCCTTTGATAATCAAGTTATCGTTTTCCAAAATATCGGTAATATTTTGCACACCGTCCGCAGTATATCTTTTTGCATTCGTAAATACTTTCGGATAAAGAAGTCTGTCCACTTCGTCCGGAGCAAGTGTTTCGTTATAGAAAATTTCACTGCGCTTTTGGTCTTCCTTTGTCTGACCGCCCTCTAACACACAATCTTTGTATGGGAAAACAAGCTCTACATCATTAGACGCAGAAATGTACTCACCTTTATTGTTTACAAGTCCGATTTTGTTTTTATAACGGGTATAGCTATCCGGCAAAAATTCGCGGTTATTGATTACCCAGCCGAAACCGACTTTATCAAAAACGGCGATACCGTCTACATCTGTAAAAAAGTGTTTTCTTGTTTCTTCGTTAGCATAGAGTGCTTTTATGAGTTTTGCATCCATCTGCATTGCGGCTTCGTAAACGGCATTGCGTAGCAATTGCCCGTCATCGGAAAAGAAACGCTCGTCACTTTTCAATACATCTAAAACTTCATTGTAGAAATTCATAATATTTCCTCCTAAACTACATCCACTCGCCATTGGCGGCAGACGGTTGTTTCATAAAATTTACTCCTCAACCGCCGCAGCCAACGGCTTTTTAAGGATTGTTTTTACCGTACTAAACACTTAATATTTGGTATATATCTGCAAAATACACACAGGCTTGAAGAAAAGATATGTGCAGAAAACGCTGTTATCCAAAAATTAAATTTTTTCATTTTTGGGAAGCGGTTATTTATCAAGCAGCCAATCTGCTACATCAACAATTTTTACGCCTTCATATTGGTATTCGGGGTTTCTCGTTCGTGCTATTACCATTTTAGGGTAGGCGTCTTTTATTTTGAGCAGAGGCTCAACTTCTCGTTTGAATGTTTCGGGTAAAGTAATATTATCCGAAACCTGAATATATATCTTCTCGCTTCTTTTAAGCGCTACAAAGTCAATCTCTTTTTTATACAACACGCCGGCATAGACTTCATATCCGCGCCTGAGCAATTCCATTGCAACGATGTTTTCAATTACTCTGCCGGTATCCAAGTTTTTTGTGCCGAGCTTTGCATAACGGAAAGTATGGTCGCTCAAATAATATTTATCGTTAGTCGTCAAATACTTTTTGCCTTTAATATCATATCTGCGTACTTTGTAAAAAGCAAAAGCATTGCAAAGATAATTCAAGTAATTGCCCACTGTTTTATGATTGATTTTATCTTTATTTGATGTAAGCGTATCCGTGATACTTCTTGCGGATGTTAAATTAGATACATTATCCATCAAAAATTGAGAAATTCTGTCCATCAAGGCAGGATTTTTGATGTTATATTTTTGCCTAATATCTCTTAAAATCAAGGTATCAAAAACATTTTCGATATAATCAAATTTGTCTTCCTGTTCTTTATACAAATAAGAGCCGGACATGCCGCCTTCAAGCATATATCTATCGAAAGCTGTATATTTGTCGGACAGACTGAAGTATTGAACATACTCTGCAAAAGAGAATGGGTACACTTTGATTTCAAAGGTCCTTCCGGTAAACAGGGTTGCCAAGTCCGAGCTGAGCAAAAAAGCATTTGAGCCGGTGATATAAATATCATACTTCTCGGTTGCATGCAGATTGTTTATACACAGCTCAAAGCCGTTGCACATTTGAATTTCGTCGATTAAAACGAAATTTTCCTTATCCTCTGCATAATTGCTTTCGATATGTTCGTTAAGGGCCTCGTACTCTTTCAAATTGTCATATTTAGACAGGTTAAAATTGATGTGAATTATATTAGCGTTCGGATTGTTTTTCTGTACATAGGACTTGAAAGCTTCCAACAGTTTTGATTTGCCTGAGCGTCTTACACCGGTCAGCACTTTAATATCCGGGGTGCCGATAACGCCTATCATTTTATCTAAATATTGTTTTCTTTCAATCAGCTTCATACAAAATCACCTCGCAAATTTATTATATCGCATTTGTTTCCCAAAATCAATATATTTTTAATTTTGGGAAGTTAATGTTGTAAAGCTTACAGCTTAATAGTTTTTCAAACACTTTCTCCTCTCGGTTCGATGAATTGAGAGGAGTTTTTTTTTCAAAAATTTTTTCAAAAACACCCCCCAAGAATCGTTTCCCATTTCAAACAAGTGAGGGGATTTTTAATTTTCTTTTCAAAATCCCCCCATTTTTTCGATTCCCGCTTCAAACAATTGAGGGGATAAATTTTCTCAAAGAAATATTTGAAAAATCGGTCAATTTGGGTGTGCATTTTTACACCCCTTGTCCAAATTAGTGAAAGGAGTTTTTTCTATGGCAAGATTATCAAAGAAATTAAAACAGGAATGGGATTTGTTTATCAGTCCCAAAACAGGCAGAAGAACATACAACGACTTATGCCGCAAATGTCGGAATGACTGTAAACAAAGCTTTCGGGCAATCGTTGTGTGTTGTCCGATGTACTGTTCCAAAAGAAGTGTCAAATCCGTACCAAACAGCAACGATTTCAACGATTCGGGATAAAAGGATAACGGATATTCGTTTCAAAACAAAACGGCTTACAGAGAAAAATTTTGATAGTTTCGGCACCTTTTCGATACAGAAAAAAGGCTGTCGGGTTATCATTCTCACTCGCCGTTCAAAACAATTCAAATAGCAGGTAACCGTATAAATATATAAATAAATATATAGTTCTTACCTGCCGTAAAAGAAAGGACTTAAATATGATAGCAAATAAAGTATACACAAGAGATGAAATGAGAGAGGGACACATCATCACTACCGATTATCGTTTCATAGACAAAGAAGGCGAATACTTCGCAAAGCTGATAATGAGAGCAGAGGCAAGCAAAAATATGCTGCGTCTTTTCTTTCAGTTAAGTGACGGAAGAAAGATTATCACGCCGGTATTCTGGTGGCAGAGTTATCTCGGCTTTCATGAAATAGATAACGGTACAAATTTAAGATTAATTTATGAGAAAAACGGCAAAGGCATCGCTCTTAAAAAAATAGAAATATTGGACAAGGAGGATTTGAAATGCAGGAAACCATAAAGAACATCAACATAGATTTACTCATTCCCTTTGAAAACCATCCGTTTAAGAGAAGAGACGGACATGAAAACGAAGAACTGAAAGATAGCGTAAAAGAAAACGGTTTACTCCAGCCGATAATCGTTCGTTCTTTTTCCGCCGGCACTTTCGAGATTATCAGCGGTCACAGGAGAGTTGAGGCTTGCAAGGAATTGGGAATACAAACCGTTCCCGCCATAGTCAGAGAAATGTCAAAGGACGAAGCGGTAATAGCAATGGTGGATTCAAATTTACAGAGAGAACATTTACTGCCAAGCGAAAAAGCCTTTGCCTACAAGATGAAATTAGAAGCGATGAAGCATCAGGGGAAAACTTATGGACAAGTTGTCCACAAGTCGAGAGATAGCATTTCGGACAATGAAAGTGGCAGACAGGTGCAACGATATATCCGCTTAACGCACTTAATACCTGAACTGTTAAAACTCGTTGACGAAGGAAGAATAGCCTTTACCCCGGCTGTCGAGCTTTCGTATCTGCCCGAAAATGAGCAGAAAATATTAGCCGAAGAAATAGAATACACCGACGCCACACCGTCGCTTTCACAGGCACAGCGACTGCGAAAATACAGCGAGCAAGGCAGATTATCCATAGACACGATATTTGCCGTGTTAAGCGAAGAAAAGCCAAATCAAAAAGAGCAGGTCAAATTCAAAACCGATGATATACGCAAATATTTCCCGAAAAGCTATACAAGCCTTGATATGCAAAAGACAATTATCAGCCTGCTTGAAAAGTGGCAGAGACAGCGAGAAAGAAACAGAGGTGAGGAGCGATAATGAATAAGAAAATCGACAGCTTATATGCAGCGCTTATGCTTATTGAAATTCTATATGAGCGTGGGCTTATAAACAAGGCCACATTTGATGCCGTGAGAGAAAAAGTTAAATCCGAAAATCCGCACAATTCACAGGCGGCTTAATGTCAAATATACTTAAAAACACAAGGAGGAATTTTTATGACAAACACAATTTTTAAAAACAACACGAAAATCGGGAATCCTTACGATTTTCTTGACCGCAACAGACATCGCAAAATGGTCTTTTACGGCCGTGTGTCCACCGAACACGAAGCACAGATGGCTGCTCTCGAAAATCAAATTGAATGGTACGATGACCAAGCGAAATATCACCCCAACTGGGAGGTGCTGAACAAATATATCGACGAGGGAATAACGGGAACGCAGGCGAAAAAGCGACCGGCATTTCTGCAAATGATAGAGGACGCAAAGAAAGGAAAATTTGATTTGATTGTAACCCGTGAGGTCTGCCGATTTGCGAGAAACACCGTTGACACTCTTGTTACCACAAGAGAACTGAAAAATATCGGCGTTGAGGTGTATTTTGTGGAGGATAATATTTGGACAATGGACGGAGACGGTGAACTTCGACTGACAATTATGGCAACCCTTGCACAAGAGGAAAGCCGCAAAACCTCGGAGCGTGTAAAAGCCGGACAGCATATCAGCCGACAACAAGGTATGGTGTACGGCAGAGGAAATATCTTGGGTTATAACCGTAAAGCAAAATCCACATACACAATAAACCCCGAACAGGCGGAAACCGTGCGAATGATTTTTGATATGTACTTACAGGGCGAAATGGGCGCCTCCAAAATTGCGAACGAGCTCACCCGGCTTGGACGAAAAAACGCATCGGGTTTGGTAAAGTGGTCACCGTGCGTAATTACGAGAATTGTTAATAACCCTACATATATGGGTTATCAGGCTTACGGAAAATCATATAGCAACAACTATCTTGAACAAAAGCGAATACTTAATAACGATTTTTCCACATATATGCTCGTAAAAAGCGATTATGAGCCTATTATAACCGAGGAAGAATGGTATCGGTGTCAGGAAATCAAGCAACGGAGAGTAACAAAAACAATAGGCGTTTCTACCGACGGCAAGAAGAAACAACCGAATCACGGTAAAAACGAAACAAAAGACCTGTGGGCAACCAAATTGAAATGTCGATGCGGAGCGTCTTTCCGCAGAAATCGCTGGCATAAAAATAACAACGCACCTTGGTCATACGGATACCTGTGCTATAACAGGCTGAATAACGGCTCTGCTCAAAAACGACGTGACGCAGGATTGGACGATACCGGCTACTGCGACCAGACGGAAATACCCGATTGGAAGCTTGAAATGATGGGCAAAATGATTATGGAGCAGGTATGGCGGACAAGAGCCGAAGATATAAAGCTTGCCTGCGAGATCCTTCAAGAATGTTATAAACCGGATAGTAAAGCTCCTCAACAAAACAAATCGGTTATACTTGCAAATATCGAAAAACTGAAATACAAAAAAGATATTCTTTTGGATATGCGCAGCGACGGCGAAATCACAAAAGAGGAATTTTTGAACAAGAAAGAAGAAATCGACATAAAGATTTCACAGCTGACCGCAGAATATGAAAAAGACGATTGCCCGATCGAAAGCGACGAAGCGGGTTTGGAACTTGGTAAAATTGAAGCGGCGCTGAATGAGCTGATTGATTTTTCACAACCGGTCTTGCCCCGTGAAATTTATCAGAAGTTTGTTGCAAAGGTAACGCCTTACAGCAAAACTCATTACAGGTGGTATCTGAATTTAGACGGCACGGGAACACAGACGGCAGACGTTAAGGTGAACGGCAGAAAATCCAATGCGGCTGTCGCATTCTGCGATGAGGGGGAAATTCCCCCGGTACATTTTAAAGAGATTATTTTCTTTAATATTTTGAAACAGGAAATTATAAATAAAAAATCGTTTTTCGTGGCTACTCTGCACAGGCAGCTATCAAGAGCCACAAGGCATAATCTAAAGCATATAATTAGAACTCCGTCCGGTGCAAACCGGGCGGAGTTTTTGCTTGTGTGAATTGTTGAACCGGGATATTCCGACCCGCATATGCAAAAGCGGGCGGCTTAATGCCGCCCGCGGAGGGATAAAACTGTGCAAAGCCGATTGCACGGTCAACTTATTTGCCGAAGATCTGCGCTATGGGGTCATAGCCGAGAGCGAAATATTTGAACGCCCAGATTATCGGGTTGAATTTGAAGAAAATAACGTCGACCACGGTGACAAACGCTCTGAGGAAGGTCGAGAGGTCGTGAGTCTCGGGCACGTCGACCTTGTCGAATTTCTCGCCCGCCACGTTGAGCACGAAGGGCTGGGAATAGCAGATGCCGTCGCTGCCGGTGACATAGAATCTGACATACAGGCTCGGCTCGTCGAGCAGGTCGGAGGCGTGCAGGTCAAGGGTAGCTTTGCCGCTCTTGATATTCTCTTCACGCTTGATGACATTGCCGTTTGAGACCCAGGTTATACGGTCAAAATCCGTGCCCTCGATCGAGATCTTGTCATTCTTCTGATCGACGGTGACCCTCGTTATCATCGGCATGGGGTTCTTGAGGTAGGTCTCGACCTTGTCGTTGTCGAATTCCGGCCATTCCTTCATGCCGTTAAGCTCGATGCCGTTTGAGTAGCGGGAGACGGAGAAGAATTCGCCTCTTTCCATGCTGCGCCTGAATTCGTCGATGCTCAGATCCTTCATATACATCATCGTATAGGAGATATCCATGACCTCTATCTTGTGGGAATCCGAGAAGCAGAATGCCCAGGGAGTTACGCCGTTCGGGATGGTCTTTTGGAGTATCTGATCGTAGAGGATACGGTCGCAGCGGGTGAATTCATCGTTGGCGCTGTTGATGCCCATGCCGACGCAGGAGCCGGGATTCTCCATGAATATCCTTGCAAATTTGTTGGCGTAGTATTCGTCGTTGAGCTTGCCTGCGTGCTCGGCGCTGTCCTCAAATCCGATGGGATAGAGATATTCGCCGACGTGGGAGAGCATGGTGAGGCCGCCCTGCTTCTTGACCTCCCTCGCAGGGGTCTCGTAGTCGCCGTAAACACCGGCAAGGCCCTGGCCGTAATCGGCAAAGTAGCCGGTCAGGTGGCAGTCGCTTATCGGGGTGGCCATATTCAGCTCAATGCCCTTGGGCACGTCGAGCATACCGTTCTTGTGGGTGCGCCTTGATGACGCGGCTGTGCCGTTGAGATAGGACTGATACTCCGCCTCGGTGAGGGGAATGATATCGTCCATGTGCGTTCTTTCATATTTTACAAGTCTCATTAGGGGCACGGTCTGCGGGGCTTTGTTCCAGCCCCTGTTTATCGTGCCGTGGTCGGTGAGCGCCACGATATCGTAGTCGAGGTCGTAGTGCTCCTGCACATATTCGTGAATGGTCGGGTAGGCGTCGCTTGCGTTGGTGTGGCTGTGGAGCTGTGTCTTATACGCTTTCCATGAATCCCAGTCCACCTCGGCGTAAGGATTCGATATGACATAATCCTTTTCGCCGGCGGCTGAGGCCCCGACGGCGCAGACCTGAGCGGCGAAGAGCATGCACAGAAGCACCGCCGTGATTTTCTTAAACATCCGATCATCTCCGTTCAAATTTCTTCTTTATTTAATTATACTTGAGCGGCGGGAAATAATCAACATTTTTTGCCTTGGCGGAATATAGAAAAAACGACTTGCATTTTATTCATTATGCCAAACACGGCGCAAAAATTACCTTTGCGTAATTGACAAGCGCCGCAGCGTGTGTTATAATATAAAAAAATAATGCAATTTGGAGGCAACACAGATGAAACACATAAATACCATCAAGACCCGCGACCTTTGCCAGAGCGCAAAGAACGGCGGCTGCGGCGAGTGCCAGACTTCCTGCCAGTCCGCCTGCAAGACCAGCTGCGGTATCGCAAACCAGGCTTGCGAGAATAAGGAAGCCAAGGAAAGCAAATAATCAAAAAAGCTATGATGCCGTCCATCAGGGCGGCATTTTTAGTATGGAGAGATTCTATGATTCATCAATATAAACTGCTCGGCTACAACATTGTGCTCGACATTTGCTCCGGCTCCGTTCACGCCGTGGATGAGCTTGCCTACGACATCATCTCGATGTTTGAGCAAAACGACACCGCTGCCATAGTCGCCGCCCTCTCGGGCAAATACGAGGGCGTGAGCGACGGGGAGATAGCCGAATGCTGCGGCCAAATAGCCGAACTGAAGGCTCAGGGTCAGCTCTTCACCGAGGATACCTTTGAGCCGATGGCGGGCGCCCTCAAGGCCAAGACCTCGGGTGTTATCAAGGCGCTGTGCCTGCATATCGCCCACACCTGCAACCTCAACTGCTCCTATTGCTTCGCAAGTCAGGGCAAATATCACGGCGAGCGCGCGCTGATGAGCTATGAGGTCGGCAAGCGCGCTCTCGATTTCCTTATTGAGAATTCAGGCTCACGCCGCAATCTCGAGGTCGATTTCTTCGGCGGCGAGCCGCTGATGAATTTTGACGTGGTCAAGCGCCTTGTCGAATACGCAAGGAGCATTGAGAAGGAGAAGGGCAAGAACTTCCGCTTCACACTGACCACCAACGGAGTGCTCGTTGACGACGACGTTATCGACTTCGCCGACAGGGAGATGAGCAACGTGGTGCTCAGCCTTGACGGCAGGAAGGAAGTGCACGACAGATACCGCGTGGATTACGCGGGCAACGGCAGCTGGGATAAGATAGTGCCGAAATTCCAAAGATTCGTCGAGGCAAGAGGCGGTAAGAATTATTATATGCGCGGCACGTTTACCCACGCCAACCCCGATTTTCTCGAGGATATCAAGACTATGCTCGATCTCGGCTTCTCGGAGCTGAGCATGGAGCCGGTCGTTGCCGCCGCCGACGACCCCGCCGCCCTCACCGAGGCGGATAAGCCCATCGTTATGAAGCAATACGAGCAGCTCGCCGAGCTGATGCTCGAGCGTGACAAAGAGGGCAAGCCTTTCACATTCTATCATTATATGATCGACCTCAAAGGCGGTCCGTGCATATATAAGCGCATCTCGGGCTGCGGCTCGGGCACGGAATACATGGCGGTCACGCCTTGGGGCGACCTTTACCCCTGCCACCAATTCGTCGGCGATGAGAAATTCAAGCTCGGCGATATCTGGCACGGCGTTGACAACACTGCTGTTCAGGATGAATTCGCTTCCTGCAACGTCTACGCCCGCGAGGAATGCCGCGACTGCTGGGCAAAGCTCTATTGCTCGGGCGGCTGCGCCGCAAACGCCTACCACTCGACCGGCTCGGTCAAGGGAATATACAAATACGGCTGCGACCTCTTCCGCAAGCGCATGGAGTGCGCCATTGCCGTGGCAGTGGCAAGAGAGATCGGTGACGCCGAATGAGCACGCCGATATGCGACTTCGTGCGTAAATATTCGTCCTCCGACCCTGTGCGGCTGCATATGCCGGGTCACAAGGGTCAGCCCCTGCTCGGCTTCGAGCCGCTCGATATAACCGAGATCGACGGGGCGGACGAGCTTTTTGCCGCCGACGGCATAATCGCCGAAAGCGAGGCGAACGCCTCCGAGATTTTCGGCTCAAGGACTTTTTATTCCGCGGGCGGCTCTACCCTCTGCATTCAGGCGATGCTTCACCTGTTGGCGCTGAATTCCTCGGCCGGGGCGCCGTTTATAATCGCCGGGCGCAACGCTCACAAGGCGTTTGTCAACGCCGCGGCGCTGCTCGGCATCGGCATTCGGTGGATATTCCCGCCCTCCGGCGGCTCGTATCACCGCTGCGCCGTTACTCCCGAGGCGGTCAAGGCGGCTCTCTCCGCCTGCCGCGCAAAGCCCGCCGCAGTTTATCTCACAAGCCCCGATTACCTCGGCAATATTCTCGATATCAAGGGCATAGCCGAGGTCTGTCACAAAGCGGGCGTGCCGCTCGCCGTGGATAACGCTCACGGGGCGTATCTAAAATTTCTGCCCGAATCGCTGCACCCGATCGACCTCGGAGCCGATATCTGCTGCGACTCGGCGCATAAGACCCTGCCCGTCATTACGGGCGGCGCATATCTGCATATATCGAATTCCGCACCGCTGCTCTTTGCCGAGCGAGCCAAAGCCTCGCTCTCACTTTTCGGCTCAAGCAGCCCGTCGTATCTGATACTTCAGTCGCTTGACGCCGCGAACGACCGCATGGCGGAATTCAAACGTAGCCTTTGCGAATTCCTGCCGAAAGTTGAAGGGCTGAAGGGGGATGCAGCCCGCTGCGGCTATGAGCTTGTCGGTACGGAGCCGTTAAAGCTGACCGTTGCGCCGAAATCCTACGGTTACACGGGCGACGGACTTGCGGCGATCCTGCGTGAAAGCGGGATATTTGCCGAGTTTCACGACCCCGATATGCTCGTGCTCATGCTCTCGCCCCTTTGCGGGGACGGCACGCTTGAAAAGCTCAGAGCGGCGTTGCTCGCAGTCGAGCGAAAAGCGCCGATCACCGAAACGTCACCGCCCGTGCCTTCGCCGAAGTGGGCGCTGACCCCGCGAGAGGCGATATTCGCTCCGAGCGAGATAATACCCGTCGACCGTAGCCTCGGCAGAGTCTCGGCAGCGGCGGCCATAAGCTGCCCGCCCGCCGTGCCCATAGCCGTCTGCGGCGAGATGATAGACGAATGCGTCGTTCGGAATTTCAAGTACTACGGCATTGAGAAATGCGCGGTAATTAAATAAAAAGCAATCAGACCCTGCGGCCTTATAATGGCTGCAAGGTCTGTTTTTTATATTTATTGCTTTGCAGGCTGCAGAACCGATATTGCGTTCTGAAATGATTATTAAACCGTGTCGGAGGATCGTGCCGTTATTTTGCATGTGCATGAGTCAAAAAAACTACGGTTTCGATATGGCTCAGTTGTTCAACGAGTAACCTATAATCCCCCTACTGTATAGGGCAATCGTAGAACAGTCATTTCCCCTTGAAAATCGGTATGTCGAGCCACCTAAAACCTTGATGTTGCCATATTTATCGAACATGACAATATACGGATTCTCTTAGTTTTCTTATTCATCTTTACATAATTCAGCCAGTCTATTAAAAGCAATAATGAACCAGCTCCTG
>OIWT01002441.1_pt1 | contig 19166 bp, 16 predicted proteins | sample 1587701 | NCBI WGS metagenome assembly OIWT01 (sample SAMEA3888904, study PRJEB22519) | human gut metagenome | biome: human gut; feature: human-associated habitat; material: faeces | place: Denmark | collected 2009
CAGCAGTAAATCCGAGTCGGCGCTTGAGCGTTTCGAGCCTGTAGCCGTGATTAAGTTACGATTGGACGGTTCGCTCGCTATGTTCGCACCGGAGGGCGATGGTTGTTTGAATAGAGCATGGCGGGAAGATGCGGGGAGGATACATAAGGCAGGAACGACCTTAAATGACTTTTGCCGCGCTTTTCGTCAGTGAAAAGCGCGAAAAGAAGAAAAGTTTCTTTATGTTTCTTCGCGGGCGAACGATGTTCGACCCCTGTCTCGCCGACCCCTACAAGATAAAATTAAATATCCCCAACCCAAACAAAACTTCGGCTCCGAGGAGCCGAAGTTTTGTCTTTATACTTTCTTATTTGCTTTTCCGCTTTGTCTTCTTTGCGTCTGCACCGACTGCCGTCGGCATTTCCGGCTCCGTGAAGTGCCTGCCGTAGTAAGCATTGAGATACATCTGCTTTATCTCGCTCATCAGAGGATATCTCGGATTTGCTCCCGTGCACTGGTCGTCAAATGCCTGCTCGGTCATATCGTCGAGCCTTGCAAGGAAATCTGCCTCATCTATATTGTAATCGCGTATCGTTTTCTTTATGCCGACGCGCTCCTTGAGCGTGTTTACCGCCTTTATGAGATTTTCGTGCTTTTCGATGTCACTCTTGCCGCCAAGCCCCAGATAATCGGCAACCTCTGCATAGCGTGCGAGCGTATGCGGATGGTCATACTGTGAGAATGTTCCCATCTTGACGGGAGCTTCGGAAGCATTGAAGCGAAGCACTTCTTCTATCATCAGCGCGTTTGCGATGCCGTGCGGCAGATGATGGAAAGCACCGAGCTTATGCGCCATGGAATGGCATACGCCGAGAAAAGCGTTTGCAAACGCCATGCCTGCCATGGTGGCGGCATTAGCCATCTTTTCACGAGCCTCAACATCAACCTGACCGTTGTCATATGCTCTCGGCAAATACTCGAAAATAACCTTGAGCGCACGCAGAGCGAGTCCGTCTGTATAATCCGTCGCCATAACGGAAGCATAAGCCTCAAGCGCATGAGTTACCGCATCGATACCGGAAGCCGCCGTCAGCCCGCGTGGAGCACTCATATGGAAATCCGTATCGACTATCGCCATATTCGGCAGAAGTTCATAATCGGCAAGCGGATATTTCACGCCCGTTTTTTCGTCTGTTATAACGGCAAAAGGTGTAACCTCACTGCCTGTACCCGCCGAGGTAGGCACGGCGATGAAATATGCCTTTTCGCCCATCTTCGGGAAAGTATAAACTCTCTTGCGGATATCGATAAAGCGCATTGCCATATCCATGAAATCCGCCTCGGGATGCTCATAGAGAACCCACATTATCTTGCCCGCATCCATAGCCGAACCGCCGCCGAGAGCGATAATGCAGTCGGGTGCGAAATCGGTCATCTGCTTGGCACCTGCGACAGCACAGGCAAGCGTCGGGTCGGGAGCGACATCAAAGAATGTGGTGTGGATAATGCCCATTTCGTCGAGCTTATCCGTTATCGGCTTGGTATAACCGTTGCGATAGAGGAAAGCGTCCGTTACGATAAAGGCACGCTTCTTACCCATGACATTTTTCAGCTCATCGAGAGCGACAGGCAGACAGCCTTTCTTTATATACACCTTTTCGGGAGTGCGGAACCAAAGCATATTCTCTCTCCTTTCGGCAACTGTTTTTATATTGAGCAGATGCTTTACACCTACATTTTCGGAAACGCTGTTTCCGCCCCATGAACCGCAGCCGAGCGTCATGGAAGGAGGAAGTTTGAAATTATAAAGGTCTCCGATACCGCCCTGAGATGAAGGCGTATTCACGAGGATACGGCAGGTTTTCATTCTTGCCGCAAATTCATTGAGCTTAGCCTGCTCTGTTCCGGCATTGAGATAGATGGAGGAGGTATGACCATAGCCACCGTCCGCAATAAGATGCTCTGCCTTGTCAAAAGCGTCGCCTATATCCTTCGCGCGGTACATGGCAAGCACGGGTGAAAGCTTCTCGTGAGCAAATTCTTCAGAAAGCTCTACGCTCTCCACCTCGCCTATCAGTATTTTGGTGCCGGCAGGGACCTTCACGCCTGCAAGCTCGGCTATCTTCGCCGCGCTTTGACCGACTATCTTCGCATTGAGCGCACCGTTTATGATTATCGTTTTTCTTACCTTTTCGGTCTCCTCGGGTGAGAGGAAGAAACAACCGCGGGCGGCAAATTCTGCCTTTACCGCGTCATATATTCCGTCGAGCACGATAACCGACTGCTCGGAAGCGCATATCATGCCGTTGTCAAAGGTTTTGGAATGTATTATCGAGCTTACGGCGAGAACGATATCAGCCGTATCGTCGATTATTGCGGGAGTATTGCCCGCGCCTACACCGAGCGCAGGCTTGCCGCTGGAATAAGCCGCCTTTACCATGCCGGGACCGCCTGTCGCAAGGATGATATCGGCTTCCTTCATGAGCAGGCTCGTCATATCAAGACTCGGAACATCTATCCAGTTGATGATGCCCTCGGGTGCGCCCGCCTCCACAGCCGCATCAAGTACAATCTTTGCCGCCGCCGCGGTAGAGGCTTTTGCTCTCGGATGGGGACTGATGATTATTGCATTTCGCGTTTTGAGCGCGAGCAGTGTCTTGAAAATAGCGGTGGAGGTGGGGTTTGTTGTCGGGATGACGGCGGCGATTACTCCGATAGGCTCGGCTATCTTTTTCGTTCCGTATGCCTTGTCCTCTTCTATTACGCCGCAGGTTTTAGCGCGCCTGTAGGCATTGTAAATATGCTCGGCTGCATAGTTGTTTTTTATCACCTTGTCCTCAACTATGCCCATACCTGTCTCGGCTACAGCCATTTTTGCGAGGGGAATTCTTGCCTTATTCGCCGCGATTGCCGCCGCTTTGAATATGGCATCTACCTGCTCCTGCGTATAGGTGGCAAATTTTCTCTGCGCCACTCTGACGCGGGCAATTGCGCTTTCAAGCGATTCAACGCTGTCTATCAGCGTTCTTGTGGTTTTTTCCATGAGCTTCTCCTCAATAATATTTTATGATTTGTTAATGCTTTTCTACTTTCTGACGCAGTCTCGCAAGCGATAGCGCAAGACTTTCATTCTGCACGGTGATTCCGTCGGGAGCGGTGAGCCGCGCCGATGAGAAATTCCATATTGCACGCACGCCGCTCCTGATGAGGAAATCAGCCGTTTTCTGCGCACAGTCGTGCGGGACGGTGATAATGCCTATTTCTATCTGTCGCATTCTGCAGTAAGACGGCAGCTCGTCAAGCGGGCGTATGTATTCGGAAAATTTCGTGCTGTCTGTATCAAATGCGTGCGATATAGTGATGCCGTACTGCGTAAAGCCTCCGTAGCCGAGCAGAGCGGAGCCGAGCTTTCCCGCGCCTACGATGATTGCCTCACAGCTTCGGTTTATACCGAGCGCGGATTCGATTGCTTCGCGCAGTTTTGCAATCTCGTAGCCCGTCTTCGGCTTGCCGGAGCCGCATACTGCGGAAAGGTCCTTGCGAACCTGAACCTCGCCGAGCCCGAGCGCTGAAGCCACTGATGTTGCCGAGATGCGCTGCATATCCTCCGGCAGAGAGTCGATGAAAGAAAGATATGACGGCAGTCTCCCCATGGTGGCACGCGATATTTCGTTTCTTTTCATTTTGCACCTCCTCCGAGAAATTACGGTTACATTATATCATGGGCGGACTGTTTTGTGAATTGCCGATTTTACATATCAGTATTGCATATATCGATATAACTGATACCGAAATGAGAAAAAGGCGATTTAATGTTGCTTTTCGGGAGAGGAAACGGCAAAAGAAAGTTTGTGTTTCTCGCGCTTTTTAATGATGAAAGGAGGATACAGAGCGGCGCATTGCCTAATTTCTGCGACGACCTAAAGAATTATAATGATACTTTTCTTTTATCGTACTTTTCCGTGACGAAAAGTACCAAAAGTCATCAAAGAGAGCGTTCCCCTCTCTTTGCAAACTCTTCCCGCGTGCACGAGTTAGTCGCATGAAGTAGTGCGTGGCGAGTGCGTGCGGCAAAGGACAGAGCGAAAGTCGGCGGTTTTATCGCTCTACACAGCTTCATCTATACCACGCGAGCGAACATATCACACGAAAAAGCCGAGCAGATTCGTGCACGCATTGCCTGCACGCCCGCTGAAAGTGCAAGGCGGGCGTGGGTGGAGTAAGTGGTGCACTGACGAGACTATCAAAATAACCCTTATCTCGCTATGTTCGCACCCATACTTTTGCCATTACTTCAACCGCGAGGTTCGCCATAGCCTGACATGGCACAGCAGCGAATCCGAGTCGGCGCTTAAGCGTTTCGAACCTGTAGCCGTGGTTAAGCTGTAGTCGGACGGTCGGCGCACTATGTTCGCACTGGTCGCCGCGAGGCGACGGAAGAAGTTAAAAGAGGAAAGCTTTCCTCTTTTTGTCCTTTTCGTTCTTTTCGGACAAGCGAAAAGAACATTAAAAGAAAACTTTCTTTTGCTACTCTTCTTCACAGAAAAGTACGATAAAAGAAAAGTTTCTTTATCTTTCTTTTCAGAACCCCCCTCCCCCTTTTCACCAAAAAACACATTTTTCATATGATACATCGTAATTATGTGCAGAAAGAGGGAGATTTTTTCATGAAACTTGCGGAAACCGTAATTCTCGCTTTGCTTCTTGCTTCGTCATTTGCCACGGCAATGTATCTTTTCATATCATTTTTCGCGGAAAACGAGCTTGAAAAAAGCGAATTTGTAAAAATTACAAATAATCGTATAGAAATATTTGCAAATTACGAAAATTTGGAGTATTATATAAGATGCAGTATGTTTGCTTATGCACAGCAAAAGACGGTGATAGTGATACATATAGACAGAAGCGATGCGCATTTCGATGAGATTATGTATATAGCGGAGAGTTTTGCTTCACGTCACGGAAATGTGCGCTGCGAGCTTATCTGAATTTTAGCTGAGGAATTGAAATGGATTTAAAAAACGGTATTGCCGATAAGGAGGGGCTTCTCTCCATAGAAGGCTCTGTAGAAAAAATAATATATCAGAACGAAGAAAACGGATATACGGTATGTGAAATATTCACTCCCTCCGATGAAATTTTCACTCTCGTAGGCAATATGCCGTATCTCTCGGAGGGTGAGACTGTCTCGGCACTCGGCAGTTGGGTTAATCATGCCACCTTCGGCAAGCAATTCAAGGTGGAATTTTACGAGAAGCAGCTTCCTGCCACCGAAACGGCTATACTCAAATATCTCGCCTCGGGAGCCGTACGCGGTATAGGCAAGGTGACGGCACGACGGATAGTTTCGCAGTTCGGCGCGGACAGCTTTGAGGTTATCGAGCATAATCCGCAGTGGCTTTCCGAGATACCCGGCATTTCGCCGAAAAAGGCGGAGCAGATAAGTGCCTCCTTTGCGGCACAGTTCGGCATGAGAAATGTCATGATGTTCTGCCGCGAGTATTTCGGTCCGACGACGGCTGTCAGGATATATAAAAAATGGGGAAACGGCGCAGTGGAACGCATAAAGCAAAATCCGTATATTCTCTGCGGAGAGATATACGGCGTCGGTTTTGAAAAAGCGGACGCCATAGCCAAGGATCTCGGCATGAAGAAAAACGCGCCCGAGCGCATCGCAATGGGATTGAAATATGTGCTCATGCACAATGCCGCCTCAAACGGTCATTCTTTTTTGCCGCTCGATAAGCTATGCGCCGTGGCAAAGCGTCTGCTCTCCTGCGAGATGAATGAAATAGAGGACGAAGCGGCGGCGCTGGAAACGCGCGGCGAGATAGTTTGCGTGCGCCATGAGGGCATGAAATGCGCATATCTGCGCGATTATTACGAGGCGGAAAAATATACCGCCGAAAAGCTCTGCGCACTCGATCGCGCAGGCAAAAATCTCGGCGAGGACAATGTGCTCTCTCTTATCTCCATGGTGGAGCGCGAGAGCAATATGGAATATGCCGTGCTTCAGAAGCGCGCCATATGTCAGGCGGCAAGCAACGGCGTTTTCATCCTCACGGGCGGACCCGGAACGGGAAAAACTACAGTTGTACGTGCAATAATCCGCGTTTTTGACGCGATGGGGCTTCGCATAGCGCTCGCAGCACCCACGGGCAGAGCGGCAAAACGGATGTCGCAAAGTGCCGGTGAGGAGGCGAAAACCGTACACCGACTGCTCGAAATGGAATACGGTGCGGAGGACAAGCTCCGTTTCCGCAAGAATGAAAAGGATCAGCTTGAGGATGACGTCATAATTATAGATGAAGCTTCCATGCTTGACCTGATGCTCACAGACGCGCTTCTCAAGGCAATAAAGCCCGGCGCGAGACTCATACTCATCGGCGATGTGAATCAGCTCCCCCCTGTCGGCGCAGGTCATGTTTTCGACGATATAATCAAAAGCGACCGCTTTGCCACGGTCGAGCTGACGCATATTTTCCGTCAGGCACAGGAAAGTCTGATTGTTACGAATGCGCACGCCGTAAACCACGGCGAATATATGAATCTCGAGAGCAAGAGCGGCGACTTTTTCTTCCTGCCGCGGCAGGAAGACGCGCAGACGGCGGCGACAATAGCCGAGCTTTGCAAGAAACGGCTTCCGAAATCATACGGGCTGACTGTTTTTGACGGGATACAGGTGATAACACCCTCGCGAAAGGGCGATGCAGGCACGGAGATGCTCAATTCCGCCCTGCAATCGTTGATAAATCCGCCCGCGCGAGGCAAAGCGGAAAAGAAGGTTCGCGATTTCACTCTGCGTGAGGGCGACAAGGTGATGCAGATAAAAAACAATTACGATATAGAGTGGAATAAAAACGGCACGCAGGGCTTCGGCATTTTCAACGGAGACATCGGCGTGATAAAGAAAATCGACCTGTCAGAGGAGCTTATCACGGTCGATTTTGAGGACAAAATATGCGAATATGACTATACCATGCTCGATGAGCTGGAGCTTGCCTATGCGATAACCGTGCATAAGAGTCAGGGCAGTGAGTATCCTATAGTTATCATGCCGCTCTATCGCTATACGCCTAAGCTGCTGACGCGAAATCTGCTGTATACGGCTATAACGAGAGCTCAGAGCATAGTTATACTCGTAGGCAACGGCGAGGTTGCAAAGGCAATGGTAGACAACAACAGGCAGACAAAGAGATATACGGGGTTACGCTATGCGCTTGAAAAATATGATTGAAGCCGCGGCGGGATTTTTCGCCGTGCGCAAATGCGCCGTCTGCGGCAAAGTGCTTTCCGATGAAGAGCGAGGAGCTTTCTGCTCCCGATGCGAAGAAAAATACCGTGCGCTGAAGGATGAGGTCTGCACCGTATGCGGGCGCACATCAGCATATTGCCGCTGTGCCTGCGCGGGCGGTTTTCGTGATATCGGCGCAGAGAGAATGCTTCATCTTTTCTTCTATGACGGCGATTTTTCAAGAAGAGTCATCTATGCGCTCAAAAACGGCGGAAAAGCGAGACTGATAAAAGCTCTCGCGCATGAGCTGGCGGAGCTTATCTATCTTTCCAAGGGAAGCGACGATATTTCGGCATATACAGTGACTTATGTTCCGAGAAGCCGCAGAAATGTAAAGAAATACGGCTTTGACCAAGCGAAAATGATGGCGAAATATATCGCGCGGGAGCTTGATATTCCGTTTTTGCGAACTCTTGTGCGCATCGGCTCCTACTCGCAGAAAGCGGCTTCGGCAGAGGAAAGGCGCGAGCGCGCCGAGCGCTCTTATGCGCTTGCGGATGCAGATATCGCAGGCAGAAAATTTATAATAATCGACGATGTGATAACGAGCGGAAGCACCCTGCACGCATGTATTTCGCTACTGAAAGAAGCCGGCGCCTGTCAGATAATCGCGGCGACCGCGGCAAAAACACAATTTACGGCGCACGAAAGCGAAGATATGGCAGGAGAATATATTTTCCCGTCGGAATATTGACAAACGATGCCAACTATGATATACTGTACTATATAAGATAATACAGTTAAAAGCGAACGGAGGTGACGGCTTGAAAAACATGACAAAGGGCAAGAGAGCCTTATGCATCGTGCTTGCCGTGCTGATATTGCTTTTCGCCTCTGCGGCATTTGTGCAGTTCGGGCTTAAAAAGGATATCTACGGTAAAACCATCTGTACCGCATACGGCATAATCGGCAGCATGAAGCGCGGAGAAAAGAATATTCTCGCCGAAAAAGAAATCGCGCTTGCCGCTTATCCCGCGGAGGATATCATGGCGGGAAAAACTATGGCAAAGCCCGAATTTACGCTCTGGCTCGTCAATGCAACTTATCCGCTCGCGGAGGAGGAGCTTAAAAATGTCAATATGTGCGAGATAGGAAACGGGCGCACACTCTGCACGGAAGCATATGAAAATCTGAAGGCACTTTTTGCCGCGGCAAAGGAAGAGTGCGGAGATGAACTTATCGTGACAAGCGGCTTTCGCACGCATGATGAGCAGGCGGCACTTTATGTCAGTATGCCTGCGGTTGCCGTCGAAGCGGGGACAAGCGAACATCAATGCGGTTTTGCTGTCGATGTGAAAACGAGCGGCTACGGTCAGCGGCGGTTTGTGATGAGCCGCGGTGGCAGATGGACGGATGAAAACTGCTCGCGCTTCGGGTTTATAATACGCTATCCTTTCTATGGGAAAAAGACAACTATGGTCACATATGAGCCGTGGCATCTGCGTTATGTAGGCTATCCTCATGCCGAGATAATCAGCCGCATGAGGATAACGCTTGAGGATTACTACGGGGTTTTTGAAAACGGAAAATACTATGAATACGGCGACTATCTGATATCGCATCAGACCTCGGATGACGGGCTTATCTATCTGCCCGAGAACATGGGCGACATCAAGGTATCTCCCGACAATATGGGCGGGTATATCGTGACGGTAAAAATAAAATAATACAAATGTATAAATAGCAAAAAAGCGTTGCAGTGCAACGCTTTTTTGCTTGAATGAGGATAGAAGCGGGGCTTTGTTTTTTACTGTGATTTTATCGTGCTTTTCAATAACGAAAAGTTTATTTATGCTTCTTCGCGGGCGAACAATGTTCGACCCCTGTCTCGGCGACGCCGACACACATGCTTCGCATATGTGTTAATTCCCCACCATGCGGGTCGTCGAGGCGCCGACCCCTACAAGATAAAGTCCAAGCATAGCCAACAGAAAAAGCAAAAAATATAACTCCATCCCGTCAGCGCACAAACTAAATTCACGCCCGCCCATCTTTTTTCAGCGGGCGTGCAGACAATGCGTACACGAATCTGCTCGGCTTCCTCGTGCGCTATGTTCGCACGCGTGGTATGGCTGAGATTGCGGAGAGAGGCTAAACTGCTGGTTCTCTCTCTGCCCCTTTGCCGCACACACTTGCCACGCATGGCTCGCGCGACTAACTCGTGCACGCCGCACGAGGTTCGGAAGGAGGACGGCGCGAGTCCTCCTTGCTGACTTTTGGTACTTTTCGTCACTGAAAAGTACGATAAAGGAAAAGTATCTTTAAGTCTCTACGGCGGCAGCAAGCCTTACCCTGTCTCGGCGACGCCGACCGCGTTTGCTTCGCAAATCGGTCAATTCCCGCCCTACGCACAAAGTCCAAGTATAGCCAACATACAAAGCGAAAAATATATACTTCATTCCGTCGGCGCACGGGCTAAATTCACGCCCGCCGCACCTTTATATGCGGGCGTGCAGACAATGCGTGCACGAATCTGCTCGGCTTTTTCGTGTGATATGTTCGCACGCGTGGTAGTATGAGATTGCGGGGAGCGCGAAACTATCGACTTGCTCCATTAGCCCCGTGCCGCACGCGCTTGCCACGCACGGCTCGCGCGACTAACTCGTGCACGCCGCACGAGGTTCGGAAGGAGGACGGCGCGAGTCCTCCTTGCTGACTTTTGCCGCGCTTTTCGTCAGTGAAAAGCGCGAGAAAGGAAAAGAATTTTTAGTCTTTTTTTAAAAGACACCTCATCCGTCAGCCTGTGGCTGACACCTTCTCCCACTGGAGAAGGCTGGCGAAAATCCTTGCTTTCGTCAGCGCACAAACTAAATTCACGATGCCCTGTCTCGGCGACGCCGACACACATGCTCCGCATATGTGTCAATCCCCTTGATGGCGGCACCTTCCCCAAAAGGTGCACGAAAACTTTGGAAGCAAGAAAAAATTTATTGCAAGTATAAGTCACACCCATACAAAAAAAGCTTCGGCTGCTCTGAGCCGAAGCTTTCATTTATTTCTCGAAAATTTCACTGAGTATCGAATAATCCCGCTCAAAAAGCGCATCGGTTATATCATGCGCCAGCTTATCCACGGGAATTTTTTCCGTCATCTTCCCGATGATAAAACGTCTGCTTTTTCCGACATATCGGGGAAAGCCGTTTGCCGCGAGGATAGCATGCATCTCTCTTTTCCAGAGAAACGCCGCCTTATTTTCCGTTTTCATCTTCGGATTTTTCTCTGCCGCGCGCACCTCATAAATCACCGGATCAACCTCCGTTTCATCAACGGCAAGTATGCCCCAATATGCGGGAATATGCTCCGCCACGCCGTTCTTATGCGTTCTTCCGACCACGGCATAATTGAAATCGCAGTACTTATCATAATTCTTTACCTGCGCGGCAAGGCGCGTATAGCTGTCAAAATCACTTTTTATCTCCATGCCGATGATACTCCCGTCTATCACGGCTATAATATCCGCGCGGGAGCTTTTTATATTCTTTTCCTCAAAAATGCGGATTTTTCCATATCGCTCGTCAAGATAGTCAAAAAGAATTTCTCTTATCTGTCCGTCATGCAGCATAGTTTTCCCTTTCTTTCGGCAGCTCAGAAATAAAGGACTGTCGCGAAACAGCCCTTTATGCTTTAATTTGCTTCGTATGCGCCTATTTCAATTCCTGCCAGCACCTTATCGGAATCCTCAAAGAGCTTGTCTATCGCGGGCTTGCGCATAATCATGCCCTTTTCCGCCGTAACAGTCTCGCGCGAAATCTCCCTGATACCTGTCTCGGTGGAAACTTCATATTTCACCGTGGTTATCGTAGGCACAACATACATTTCCGTCTGGCTGATAACCTTCTGAACCTTGCCTGCGGCATCGGTATATGTTTCATAAACATAATAGAAATTGTATGTCGAAACAGTCTGCGTATATTCTGCGGTCACATTGTAGCTTGCCGCCACATATCTGTTTATGACAACATTCATATTCTTGTCGTAGCTGAGATTTACCGGCTTCAGCTCGCCGTCATTGCTGTCTACCTTCTTCTGGAAGAAGCGCTTTGCTTCCTCATCATAGTAGAGTGTGCCGTAGTCAACGCTGTCTCCGCCGTCCTTCGGCGTAGCCTTCGCATTTTCGCAAATGAGATAACCGCCGCGATAGCGCGCATACATCATGCTTCCGCTGCTGTCGCGAAGCTTGTTTCCCTCCGCATCATAGAGACCGTAGCTCTTGGCAAGGTCCTTCGGCGTAGTGGAAATGGTAACGCTCATTCCGGGCGTATCGGAGGTGTCGCGTCCCTCGGCATCCTTTGTTATATCAAAGTTTCGCGTTATAAGAACGAGATAGAGATTGCGGAAGTTTTCAAATTCTCCGGTATATTTTCCGCCGCCGTAGGAATCGGGTACATATTCCACATTGAATTCGCGCGGTATTCCGTTTTTATCAAGCTTCGGCGTTCCGTTTTCGCCCGCCTCAAGTGCCTTTACATTAAAAGTTTTTTCAGTGCCGCTGAAAACATAGCGCACGCCGCTTCCCTTTGTATAATGCATCAGCTCAAAGAAATCGCATGTGCCGATATAATTATAGTACATTCTGTCGCTTGTGAAATTGGCTATACTCCAGTCAACAAAATTAAGCGTCGAAGCCGCCACCTTGGCTATGACATCGAAATCGGGAGAGTAAACATAATAATACTTTTCTCCGTCCTCGCTGTCAGTGAAACTTTCGCTGAGATAAAGCAGATTTTCTATATCCTTTGTCTTGCCGGTTTCACTGTCGGGAACCTTGCAGGAATAATAGAAGAGCACATAGTTGCTGTCTTCTGCCTCGGCAATTCTCTCCATATTTATATCCAGCCCGTATTTCTCATAAACCTCGGGCTTTACTATGTCCTCGCCGTATTCCATTATCTCCGATGCCTTAATATAGAGAATATTATTGAGCACAGAGGAACCGAAGCGGTCATCATTGAGGTAATACGCCGCGGGATATACCATTTCATAGGAGCTGGTGGCATTATCAGCCGCTTCCGTATTCTTGGATTTCAGCTCAATGAGGAGTGTGCGCGCTCCCGCGATATTGCGGAAAATATAGAAATCGTTTATCGATGTCACATTTGAACCGAGATAATTGCTTATCGTTTTGTCCACAAGTACGGTCGATTTGCTCTTGAAAACGGCAACCGATGTACTCAGCGAATAAACAACATTCTCTCTGCCCTCTACCATGCCGTAGTAGGCATTGCCGGAGGGGACGGGATCGCCGACTATGACTTTATACGATGTGCCGTCGTTTCTCGTCACGCGAAACCAGCTGTATTCCTTGGCATCCTCGGTCAGTCCGTACTGCGGAAGATCCTCGGGCGTGGCGTTTTCGTTTACGCGCTGCATATCATTTATCTTATTTGAATAAACCGTGCCCGCGCCGACGACAGCCGAAGCGAGTGCGCTCGAATCAAGGCGAATATGGTCATTTCCGCGCAGATAGAAGGTTATGCTTCCCGAATCCGTGGCGACGGCTTCGAGTGTATAATCGCCGTATTTGTTGTGCACCTCGATACTCTTCATATCCGTTCTCTCCGTATAGGGAACGATGAGTATCATTTTATTGTAATACTGCTCGCCGTCGAGAAGCGGGGGAAGCTCGTCCTCTTTTTTTATTGAGGGATAGATGGCGGCGAAATATACGCCCAGCCCTATGGCGGCTACGAGCACGAAGATTATTACCAGCCGGAGCTGCTTCTGAATGGTTGTCTTTTCGCCGCGCGTAAAGAGCTCCTTTATATTTGCAAAGAATTTTTTCATGAATGGCGTCTCCTTATCCATACCGTGATGCCAACCACGGCAACCGCCAGAGGAAGCGCTGCCACAAAGATGATGGTCCATACATTTGCTTGTGCCGTGGTGGAGCTGAGTGAATTGCTGTCAAATGACTTGTACTGTATATCTCCGAAGGTCGCTCTGGATGTCCACATCAGCTCGAGCACGCTGTACATTATGCTCTCGTTTGCACTGCTGCCGTAAGAAAGAAAATCCGTAGTGCCGAGCGCGAGAACATATGAAATATTGCCGTCGTCATTGAGATCCCAGTCTGCCATGCCTATGGCAGCGAGGATAGCATTGCCCGTATTTGTCTTTTCATCGGAAATGCGTGTCACCGCTGTCGAATACGAGAGCAGCAGCGGGAAAACGCCCTGACTTCCCAGTCCGCCGACGAGAGAAAGCCCGCTCGAATCCACCGTCATGGCGCGGGGAGAATTGAATACCACATGCGCTGTGGAATTGGAGCCGACTGCGCGCTCCACTATCTGCTTCGGTACGTTTTCGGTGGTCTGCGAGCTGTCCGCCATGACGGAAACGCCGCCGGATGCCGATGCGGAGTGCGTCGGATCGGAAACGGAACCGCTCATCGTGATGCCCCATTCGGAGAGAAGTCCGTTGAGCACGGGAAGATGCGTTGTCGAAGCGCCCTCTGTAACGATGAGATGCCCGAAATTCTTCTTTAGAAATTTATCTATTTTCGCCTTCTCGTTTACAAGCCCGAGATCCTCGGCTGTAGGTGAAAGCAGGTCGAAAACAGGTGCATTTATCAGAATTATATCGTTGTTTCTGTTTTCGTTTTCGGTAACGGGGAAATCCTCGAGCGCGAGGTTTATCTCGCGTATCTCATAGCCCGCGGTGTTGAAAAGCTCTTCCCATGCGGAAGCCTCCGCCAAAGTAGGCTCGCCGTGTCCCGTGATATAGTAGGCAACAGGCTTCTCGGATTTATTGAGTATCTGCGCAACAGCGGAGAGAATTCTCGCCTCGGCATCATAGCCGATTACCTTCTTCTCGGAATTTTTCTTGAAGAAAGCGCTGAGCTGATATTTCTTTGTCGGTGCCGTGAGTATCGGCTTGCCATCCTTGTCCGCCAGCTCAAAAACAACATCGTTTGTATATACTGTATCGTATTCCGTGAGCTGATATCTGGAGATTTCCTCCTTTTCGCGAACGGAGTTTATGCCCTTTACGCGGATTTTATCGCAGTATGCTTCGACCTGCTTGAGCGTTTTGTAGACATAACCGGCTTCTGTCGATGAAGAAGCGAATCTGTCCTCCTCGCTCATCAGCACAACATTGACCGTAGTGTTTTCATCCGTATCGGCGACAAGCGAATCGAGAACACTCTTGAATCCGTCGGAGATTGAATATATCCCCGCGGAGGTAAGGTCGGTATACCAGTTGAACTTGGCTGAAAGCGCCGTAAAGATTACATTTACCACTACGACGATGGCGATGAAAGCCGCGGTAAGCGCAACAGCCACTCCGCCGTACTTCAGATTTCTGTTTTTCATATCTGCATTTTCCTTTCTTTCCCGTGTGGCTGTATCAAGCCCAGCGGCGCTTTTCAAAAACTCTCACCGCAAGGAAGAGGAAAACGCCTGTAAACGAAATATAGTAAAGCAATGCCGCATAGTCAAATATGCCGGCTGAGAAATTCGCATATCTTGAGGAGAACGAAATTCCCGAAAGGATCTTGCGGATAAATTCGGAATTGATAAATGTATTGAGCCGGTCTATAAACTGGAGAAAGATTATCGCCGCGATGGTTCCGAGTGCCGCGATAAACTGGTTTTCCGTCGTCGCCGAAACAAAAACGCCTATCGCTATAAACGCGCTGCCCATGAGAAGCATGGCAAAAACGCTGCCCGCATAAGCGGCGAGATTAGGCGTGCCGTATGCGGCAAGCGGAATATAATAGAGCACGGAAGCGAAAACGAATGTGCCGCCGAAGAGGATAAAAGCCGCGAGATACTTGGCAAAAACTATGCCGAAAAGCGTCACCGGAGCTGTAAGTATCAGCTGATCGGTTTTCATCTTGCGCTCTTCGCTTATCAGCTTCATAGTGAGAAGCGGAACGATAAGGATAAAGAGCAGGAGCATCGTTGAAAAATAAGCCGGGAGGCTTGCACTCTCACCGAGCTGAACCGTATAGTTTGTGAAAAAGAAACCACCCACGGCAAGCAGAAGCGCTATGAATATATAGCCCACCGGCGATGTGAAATAAGAATGAAGTTCTCTTTTTAAAATAGCCGTCATTTTGATTTTCCTCCCTTATCTGCGTGCCGCGGCGGGCTTGTCCTCATCGACAACGGTGATGAAGAGATCCTCTATCGTGGCGCCGAGCTGTTCCATTGCCAGTATCGGCCATGAATTCTGCGCCATGGCATAGAATACGGGGCGTCGGATATCCGCCTTCTCCTCGCCCTCCACAACATAGGAATTTGTGCCGTCGTCATATGTCGCCGCTATCTTGACATAGCGGACGCCGTTTATCTTTTTCAGAGCCGAGAGCACCGAGCCGGAGGGACCGTCCACACGGATGGAAATCTTGCGGCTCTTGATGACATTCTCTATATTTTCCGTCTTTTCGTCGGCGACAATCTTGCCTTCGTTTATGATTACTATTCTGTCACAGACAGTCTTTACCTCGGAGAGGATATGTGTGCTGAGAATAACGGTATGCTTCTTTCCGAGATTGGAGATAAGATTTCTTATATCGATAATCTGCTTCGGGTCGAGACCGTTTGTCGGCTCATCGAAAATGACAACCTCGGGATTGCCGACGATAGCTCCCGCGATACCTACTCTCTGCTTATAGCCCTTGGAGAGATTCTTTATCATGCGGTTTTTGACATCGCTTATCTTTACAACCTCGCATATCTCATCGAGATGCTCTTTTTTATTTAATGTGCATTTCTTCAGGTCATAAATGAAGCCGAGATACTCATACGGAGTCATTTCCATATAGAGCGGCGGCTGCTCGGGAAGAAAGCCTATCTTCTTCTTTACCTCCATTGGGTGCTCGAGTATATCCATGCCGTCTATCATGGCTCTGCCCGAGGTGGATGAAAGATAGCCCGTCAGTATATTCATCGTGGTTGTTTTTCCCGCGCCGTTCGGGCCGAGAAAACCGACTATCTCGCCCGGATGAACCTCAAAGCTGATATCGTTTACGGCATATCTGTCGCCGTATTTTTTTACGAGATGCTCAATTTTTATCATATTTCCTCCGCATTTGGTTTAGTTTTGCTTATATTTGTTTCCGGAAATCCGGTATTGTTCGATAGTGAATTTCAGCTTGCCCTGCCCGCAGGTCTACTCCGCTTCGACAATTATATATACAGTGCCGCCGGTTTTCATTCTATTATATTTATGCCGTCCGGCACATCAAAAACAGAAACTTCTCTGTAGCTTCCGCCGTATTCGCCGTCCGCCGTGAAGGACACCTCTTCCTCAAAGATAAGGTCTGCCCGCTCGGCTTTCAGCCGCACCACCATCGGTGATTCGCCCATTGTCAGCAGTGCCGTGACGGCGCTCTGCAGCTCCGCCGCGTTTTTCGGATAACGCACGAGCGTGACATCGAGCATTCCGTCGCGCAGGCGTTCCATCTCATTGTCGCCGAAAAATCTTATCCCGCCGACCGTCTTGGAATTTGAAAACATTCCGTATATAAATTCGCCAGATATCTCGGTATCGGCTGTTTTTATCGTCATTTTGTAAGGCTTCAGCTCAGCGAGGCTCTTTGCCGCCTCGGCAACATACGCAATCTTTCCGAATGATGCCTTTTTTGTCTGCGAAGTCTGATAAGCCACCGCCGTGAAAGCGCCGAATGCCGCAACATAGGAGAAATACCTGTCGCCTATCCTGCCGATATCGTATTTGTGTGCCTCACCGTTTGCTATCTTGTCTATAGCCATCTTTATATTCTTCGGGATTTTGTGGCTTCCGGCAAAATCGTTCACCGTGCCTGTCGGGATATAGCCGAGCTCCGCATCGCTTTTTATCGATATCAGCCCGTTGAGCGTTTCGTTGAGCGTTCCGTCGCCTCCGCAGCATACCACAGCGTCATAGCCCTCGGAATATTCGCAAACGGCACGGATGATATCACCGGTACATTTTGAAAAATAAACAGTAATAAGCGGATATTTTGCCGAGAGTATATTTATCATGTCATATACCCAGCGGCGAGCCGCGCCGTCGCCCGAATTGGGATTTATTATAAGGAGCAGTTTCTTCTCCGGCATTTGTCTACCTCCCAACTGTTTGCAAAAGAAAAAAAGTCGTCCCATTTTTACATATACTACATTATACAGTAAATCCATAAAAAAATCAAGTATAAATACCCTTATTTTCCGTGAAAAGCAAACGAAGATGTAAATAAATTGAGAATAATATTGAAATATTTCCTCTCTCGTGTTATACTGTCATTCGATCTGTTCTTTGCAGACCCATAAAACCCAAACGGAGATAATATAATGACGGAAAATATAAACAGAAATCAGCGCTTGTCGCTTCTGCCTAAAGGCTTCTATAAAAGAGCCTTTTCGCTCGCGATACCGATAGCCCTGCAAAATCTGCTCACCTCGAGCGGAGCCCTTGTTGATACGATAATGGTAATAGGACTCGGCAATACAAAGCTCTCGGCAATAGGGCTTGCGGGCAGACTGATGTTCCTTTTCAATGTGGCTTGCTTCGGCTTCTGCTCGGGCGGTGCCACCATGTTTTCGCAATATTGGGGTGCAGGCGAAAAAAAGAACATCCGCAAAACCTTCTGCACAGTGCTATGTGCCATCATGACCTTCGGGCTTATCTATGCGCTCACAATGTTCTTTGCACCGACGGCGCTCATGCATATTTTCACAAAAGACCCTGCCAAAATTGCTCTCGGCGCGGAATGCGTGAAAATCTATTCCCTTGCGATAATATTCGTGGCATTTTCGCAGATAGGCTGTGCGGCTCTTCGCGCAACGGAAAAGGTTTCCGTCCCGCTTATTACCTCGGCAATATCCGTTGTGGTAAATACCTGCCTCAATTATATACTCATAAACGGCAAACTCGGTCTCCCGAGAATGGAGCTTCGCGGTGCCGCCATAGCGACGGTGATAAGTTCGGCTGTTCAGGCTATAATCGTGCTTCTTTTCATTATCTTTTCAGATAATGCGATAAAGGTGAAGCTGCAGGATTTCCGCGAGCTTTCAAAGGACTTTTTCTTAAAATATTTCAGGATAGCATCACCTACCATACTCAATGAAATAATGTGGGCATTCGGCACGAATGTCTATGTTATTATTCTTGCCAGCATGGGTGATGACAATTACGCGGGCTATACGATATATGAATCGGTGCAGCAGCTTATCTTTGTATTTTTTGTCGGACTGTGCAATTCATGCGCCATCATCGTCGGCAAATATGTCGGCGACGGCAAGCACAGAGAAGCTTTTGCCGCGGCAAAAAGATTTATGATCATGGTGCCGCTTCTCGGGCTTGTCATGGGTGTTATAATATTCTTCACCCGCGATGCCCTGCTCTCGATAATGCCGATAGAAACGGAAGCCGCGCATTCCGTTGCCTCAAGTCTGCTTGTGATATACGGCTTCTGGCTCGTGGTGCGAATGATACCGTATACGGCGATATGCGGAATATTCCGCGCGGGCGGCGATACGAAAACAGGCTGTATTTTTGAGGTGCTGGCAATATATGTTCTCAGCATACCGACGGCTTTTATCTGCCGCGCGCTCGGTGTACCTTTCGTAATGACTGTTTTCTGCATTTTTATTGCGGAGGATTTGGTCAAAGGAAGCCTTTGTCTCTGGCGCTTCTTCAGCCGCAAATGGATAATGCAGATAACGGATATACCTCCGGAAGAGGTATATCCCGAATAATGATAAAACCCGCTTGCCGCCATGGCAGGCGGGTTTTGCATTGGGGGAATTGACACATACGCGAAGCGTGTGTGTCGGCGTCGCCGAGACAGGGGGGAACGAACCAATGCACGCAGTGCGTTGGTTGGCGTCGCCGAGACAGGGGTAGTTTGTTTTTTGCCGCGCTTTTTGTCAGTAAAAAGCGCGAGAAACGCAAAGAATTTTTAGTC
>OIWT01002442.1_pt1 | contig 19164 bp, 13 predicted proteins | sample 1587701 | NCBI WGS metagenome assembly OIWT01 (sample SAMEA3888904, study PRJEB22519) | human gut metagenome | biome: human gut; feature: human-associated habitat; material: faeces | place: Denmark | collected 2009
GTACCGTTTGAAAAAGGCGCCGTCCGCCCGGACGCCGTGTTTGAACTCTTTTCCGGCGGGGCGGGAGTCCCGGTGTCCACCTGGCCTCTGGCGTATTGGCCTGACGGTTCCCTGAAATGGCTGGGCCTCGCCGTCGTCGCGGAACCGGGCATGAACTCCCTCACGCTTGATGTGAAACCGGGACCCAAGAAGGGCCGCAGGACCGCCGTCCCGGAGCCTGCCGGACTGGCTGAGCAGACCTCAGACGGCATCCTGGTCAATACTGGCGCCATGACCTGCCTTTTCCCGGCATCGGGCGACAGTTTCATCCGCGACATGAAGTTCGGGGACGGCACCGTGGTTTCCGCCGCGAGTCTTGTGGCCATACTTGAGAAGCGTGAAGGCCGGATAGTCGAGTATGAGGATTTCTCGGGTGCGGTATCTTCCGTGACCCTCTTGCAGAACACTCCGCTCCGTGCTGTGGTCAAGATCGAGGGCAGGCACAGGTCTCTGACCGGGAGCCGCGAATGGCTGCCGTACAAGCTTTTCTGCGTGATGTACAAGGATGTGGCGACACTGAGCCTTACACATTCCTTCCTTTTCGACAGCGACGGCAAGGAGGATTATATCAAGGGTATAGGTGTCAGATTCGAGGTGCCTTTCCGTGATGAAGCCCACAACCGCCATGTCAGGTTCGCCGGAGACGGCAGGGACGGGGCCGGATTCTGGTGCGAGCCTGTGCGTCTGGCTCCCGGCTACCGCCCTTCGGCCGGCAGGGTGTTCACCGACAATTATGCCGCCTATCTGCGGGGAGAACCTCTCCCGTCTCTGGGTGAGCTCGGCGAGAGGGAGCGCAGCGCGCTGCTGACCTGCCCTGTCTGGGGCGACATGCGTCTGGTGCAGGCCGGGCCTGGCGGATTCTCTATAGACAAGCGCACCACGGACAAGAGCTCCTGGGTGCATGTCACCGACGGTGGCCGCTCTCTTGGCGGTGCCCTGCTCGGCGACACCGGCGGCAGCGTGTTTGTCGGAGTCAAGGATTTCTGGCAGAGCTGTCCTTCAGCCCTCTATGTGGATAAGGCCGGAGAGGACAAAGGCTACCTGACGGCCTGGCTCTGGGCTCCGGACGGGGAGGCCATGGACATGCGCCACTACGACACGGTCGGGCACGACCTCAAGATCAATTACGAGGATTTCAAGGAAGGCTGGGAGTCTCCTTATGGCGTGGGACACCGTTCTACGCTGGAGATCAGGCTTTTCGACAGCATCCCGTCGGGGGACGAACTGCTCGCCGTCGCCAAGGCCGTGCAGAAGCCGGTGCAGTATAGCTGTTCTCCGGAGTATTTCAGTTCCGTCAACGCCTTCGGCGCATATTGGGGACTGCCGGACCTTTCCAACCCTGTGACCGCCGGCATCGAGAAGCAGCTTGATGACATGCTTGAGTTCTATAAGAGGCAAGTGGAAGAGCGTTCATGGTACGGCTTCTGGAACTATGGCGATGTGATGCACAACTACGATTTCACCCGCCATGACTGGCGCTACGACATAGGAGGATGGGCCTGGAACAACATAGAACTCGCTCCCAATGTCCTGCTGTGGACCTGTTTCCTGCGCACCGGGAGGGAAGATATATGGACCATGGCGGAGGCAATGGAGAAACATGCGAGCGAAGTTGACGTCCACCATATAGGGCGCTTCGCCCCTCTCGGCTCCCGCCACAATGTCAAGCACTGGGGCGACGGGTGCAAGCAGCCGCGCATCGAATATGCGGCGATGAAGCGCTATATGTACTATCTCACTGGCGGAGACGCCCTTACCGGGGAGCGCATGACCGAGCAGATCGGCTCGGAAAAGGCCTATGAGTACGCCCGCCGTGTGAGCACCTGGGGTGCCGTTTCCGGCACCTATCTCAAGGGCAGCCTCAATGACTGGGCCTATTACGCGAGCAACTGGATGCTCGAATGGGAGCGTACCGGAAGCTCATACTATCGCGACCGCCTGCTCAACTCCATGAGGGACATCGTGGCTCTCGGAAGCATGAGCGGGAGGCTGGTGTTCGATTATTTCGATCCGGAGACAGGGCGCTTCATGGTCTATCTCAAGGAAGATCCTTCGTACAAGGGATTTGTCGAGGCTCCGAAGAGCGATTTCGTGCCTGCGGCGAGCCTGAGCAGGCGCAGACTCGAGAAGATAGTTGGCTACAGGCTCTCAAATGTCCGCGGGGACACCTTCAGCCTGCTTTTCGGCTCTCCTGAACTTCTGTCCGACATGAGGATGACGGTGGATATGCCTGAATTCTGGAGACTTGCGGACAATTCCTTCGCGGATGTATCCTCTGCCAAGGGCGGGAGCATGACCGGCCCGAGGGCCGCCGCCTGGGTGGCTGATTCCCGCAAAGACGCGGAGATGGGAGCCCTGGCTTGGAAGAATCTTCTGGACAACGGCTTCACCGCCACGGAAAGTGACGGCACGCCTGTCGTGGAGCATACCCCCGGCAGCCGCGTGGCCACGCCGTACATAGTCAAACCGGTGGAGGAGCCGGGCTTCCTCGGGCAGACGGCCGGCTGGCAGCGCCACACTCCTTCGACCACACAGTGGCTCCTCAACGCCATCGAGGTGATGTATTGGGCGAAGCCTTACAGGCCTGGTCAGAAATGAAAATCACCCTTCTCACTGTCGGCAGGACCGATGTGCCTTGGGTCCGTGAAGGCCTGGAGATCTACATCTCGCGGCTCAAGCACTATGTGCGCTTCTCGCTTGTCGAGATTCCGGAGCTGAAGAACGTGTCGGCCTTGTCGAAGGAGAATATCAAGCTCAAGGAAGGGGAACTTCTGCTCAGGAATGTCAGACCCGCAGACTGCCTCGTGCTTCTGGACGAGCACGGCAGGGAACTGCGCTCCGTGGAGTTCGCGTCGGAACTCTCCGACATGATGTCCCGTGGCGGCAAGGACCTCGTCTTCGCCATAGGAGGGGCCTACGGCTTCAGCCGGGAGGTCTATGACAGGGCGGACCGGAAGCTTTCGCTTTCCAAGATGACATTCTCCCATCAGATGGTGAGAACGATTTTTGCAGAACAGCTCTATCGTGCCTTCACGATAATGCAGGGGGAACCATACCATCACGAATGAGAGTCGGGAAGAAAATACGGGTGTTCGTCAGCGCCGCGCTGTTTCTGGCCGGAGCCGTGATGTTTACCCTTTCCCTCAGGGAGTCAAGGGCCGGCATGAATGCTGATACGGCGGCCCGCAGACTCTCACGCGTGCTGGAGCGACGCATGTCCCAGCTGGACACCTATGTCTCCAAGGCTCTTGACACCGCCCCGGACGAGTGGATGAATCTGGGCTCGCTTCCTCAGGACATGGTGGTCTACCGCTATTGCAGGGACACGCTCCAGTCCTGGTGCAACCAGTTCCCTGTCTCCAATGATGATATACGCAACAGGTTCATCGTCCCGTTCATCTCCAATCCGAGGAGGATGCCCGTCTCGCCGCTGCTGCAGGTCGAAGATTCGGTGAGGTATGTCAATCTCGGGCCGAGGTGGTATCTGGCGAAGTCCGCCTCAAAGGGGGATGTCAAGGTCATCGCCGGCCTGGAGATTCAGGACATGCAGAATCCGGCATCCCGTAACGGGGTCAACGCCTCTCTGCATCTCCAGCCAGAGTTCAGCGTGCTTCCGCTCTCGTCCGGGGGCGGGGCCGTGGTCACGCTCGGCGGGCGTCCGCAGTTCGAACTGCAGCGGGAGACGCTCCGCAGTCCGGCCTCGGCTGATACCTTGAGGCTGTGGCTGGCACTGGTGTTGCTGATAGCTTCCGGCATAGTCTTCCTCTCTGCCGAGAGGTCGATGCGCCGGTTCTTCCTGGTGTTCTCGTCCCTTTCCGCGGCCATGCTCGTCTTTTATTGCTGGGGCTGGTCGATACGCGGGCGTTTCACCATGTTCTCGCCCGTGCTTTATGCCGGCGGCGAGGTGTTATATTCGCTCGGGGCGGTGATCATAATAAATCTCTGGATACTTGTCTCCGCGTTGTGTATCTACATGTGCCGCGAGGCCTTGTCTTCCCGGGTCAGGGGCAGAGCTGCGGCGATAGTCTCCCTGGTTGTGTCGCTTGCCGCCGTGGCCGGCATCCTTTTCTATACTCAGTCGACCCTGCGCAGCATAACCCTCAACTCCGGCATATCACTGGAGCTGTATAAGTTCTCCGAGCTCTCACTTTTCGGGGTGCTGATCTACGCCTCCTTCATCACGATGCTGATAAGCGTGCCGCTCCTTCTCCAGTCGGTCCAGCCTGTGGTGAAAAGATTTCTCGGTATTGACTTCGACGCGTTCTCCCTCAACAACAGGGTGGTGTTCTCCGTCGTCATCGCGACTTTCCTGGTGGGCTCTTCCGCCGTCATCGGTTTCCGCAAGGAACGGGACAGGATGGAGGTTCTCGCCAACCGCATATCATTCGACCGCGACATCTCCCTTGAGTTGAGGCTCAGGAGCATAGAGACCCAGATTGCCGAAGATATGGTGATTTCGGCGCTTTCGGTCTTCAACAACACGGAGTCCACGATCCAGAGCCGCATCACGGACTATTATTTCTCCCGCAACGACCAGGATTATACTGTCACGGCCTATGTGTTCAACGACAGCAACAACAGCCGCGCGGCCGCGTCGCAGTACAGCGCATTGATCAGGGACGGTGTGCCTATCGCCGACAATTCCCGTTTCCTCTATGTCAAGCGTGACGGCGGGCACTCGTACTATGTCGGCGTGTTCCTCTATCTGATAGAGGGAAGCGGCGTGTCAAGGGTGCTGGTGCGGCTCGAATCCAAGGACATACGGGGCAACAAGGGCTACGCCGGCATCTTCGGCATCACCCCTACGGGGAAGGTGACCCTGCCGGCCGGATATTCCTATGCCAGGTATGAGGGTGATGCGCTGAAGTCCTATCGCGGCGGTTACTCTTATCCTACCAAGATAGACCCCGACCGTTACGAGAGGATTTATTCCAGAAAACTCCGCACGGCCAACGCGGAAGGGTATGTGCATTTCTTCACCGTTATCGGTGACAGGGAAGCGATTGTCCTCTCCAGGCCGCGCGTGACTCCGCTGACTTATGGCGTGTCGGCGGTGTTCGTGGGGCTGCTGGCCTTCCTCGCCCTGTCCCTTGTCATAGTGGGCAGGCACAAGGAGGAGATATTCGTCCACAGTTATTTCCGTTCACGCATATCCGGAGTCCTGCTCATATCCCTTGTGTTGACGCTGGTGGCCATGGCTTCCGTGAGCGTGTTCTTCGTGTATTCACGCAACGACAGCAACATGCACACAGTGATGTCGGACAAGATAGGCTCCATCACGGCAATGGTCGAAGCCGGGACGCATGACTCGGGCCCGGCGGGGCTCAGCCGTCGTGCGGTACGCAAGCTCGTGGAGCAGGTCGGGAACGACACCTATTCGGATATAACGGTCTATTCCCCGTCCGGCAAGATGCTTGTTTCCACCGTGCCTATGGTCTTCGAGCGCCAGCTGCTCGGGGAGCGCATCGACGGACAGGCTTACGGGCAGATCGTCTACGAGCATCGCCGCTATTGCATCCAGAAGGAGAGGGTGGGCAATGTGAAGTTCTACAGCATGTACGCCCCGATAATGAATGACGGTGGCGACATGATAGCGATAATATGCTCGCCTTACAATGAGGACAATTATGATTTCGAGGAGGATGCCGTGACGCATTCGATGACTATCGTGTCCCTTTTCATCGTCCTCCTGTTGCTGGCGTTGCTGACTGTGTCCCGCGTCGTGGACAAGATGTTCAAGCCTCTCAGCGAGATGAGCCGCAAGATGAACAGTGCCGGACTGGAGTCGCTTGAGTATATCAACTACGACCGAGACGATGAGATAAGTTCCATCGTGCAGGCCTATAACCGTATGGTCGCGGAACTGTCGGAGAGTTCAAGGAAACTGGCCCAGGCGGAGCGTGACAAGGCGTGGAGCGAGATGGCCCGGCAGGTGGCCCATGAGATCAAGAATCCTCTGACTCCTATGAAACTCCAGATACAGAGGATTATACGGCTCAAGCAGAAAGGCGACCCGTCTTGGCAGCTGCGTTTTGACGAGGCGAGCAAGGTGCTTCTTGACCACATCGACATATTGACCGACACGGCCAACGAGTTCTCCACTTTCGCCAAGCTCTATACGGAAGAGCCTGCGGACATCGCCCTGGACCAGGTGCTCCAGGAGGAGATTGCCATGTTCGACAGCAAGGACAATGTGCAGTTTGATTTCCTTGGGCTGAGTGATGTCACGGTGAGGGGGCCTAAGCCGCAGCTGACGCGCGTGTTCGTCAACCTCATCAACAATGCCGTACAGGCCATCGGCGAGCGTCCGGACGGGCGGATCGTGGTATCCCTCAGAAACTCCATGCGGGACGGGTATTACGATATCGTATTTGAGGACAACGGTCCGGGAGTGTCCGAGGAGAACGTCGTCAGGCTCTTCACCCCGAACTTCACCACCAAGAACGGCGGTTCCGGTCTCGGCCTCGCCATCAGCCGCAGTATTCTGGAGCGCTGCGGAGCCACCATAGTCTACAGCCGTTCCTTCGCCTTGGGCGGGGCGTGCTTCACGATCACATACCCGAAAGGCTGCTGACCTGGAGCACTACAAGGCGCTTTGTCGCGACCACATCTATGCCGATTACAAGCAGATGTACCGCGACGGCGGACGGTATTGCGTGAGCGCCTTCTGATTTGAGCCGTCTACTTCTGCCGGAAGTAGACCTGGACCGGGCAGCCGGTGAGATTGAAGCTGCGGCGCAACTGGTTCTCTACGAACCTCTTGTACGGCTCCTTGACGTATTGCGGCAGGTTGCAGAAGAACGCGAATGCCGGGAAACGGGTCGGAAGCTGGGTGATGTACTTGATTTTTACATACTTGCCCTTCCATGCCGGCGGCGGGGTTTCCTCCACGATCGGCAGCAGGGCCTCGTTGAGGCGTGCCGTCGGAATCTTGCGGCTGTAGTTGGCATATACCTCGGTGGCGGCGGAGAGCACATCTTGGATGCGCTGCATGTTCAGCACTGAGGTGAATATTATCGGCACGTCGTTGAACGGGGCCAGGCGGGCCTGTAGCGCTTCCCGGTACTCTTTCATCGTGTTGGAGTCCTTGACGAAGAGGTCCCACTTGTTGACCACGACTACGCACCCCTTGCGGTTGCGCACGATGAGGTTGAAGATGCTCATGTCCTGGGATTCCATCCCGCTGGTGGCGTCTATCATCAGGATGCAGATGTCGGAGTTCTCGATCGCACGGATTGACCTCATCACGGAATAGAACTCCAGGTCTTCGTGGACCTTGGTCTTGCGGCGTATGCCGGCCGTGTCCACGAGCATGAATTCAAATCCGAACTTGTTATAGTGCGTCTCGATGGAGTCCCTGGTGGTGCCGGCGACAGGGGTGACGATGTTGCGCTCCTGCCCGAGCAGGGCGTTGGTGAGGGATGATTTGCCCACGTTAGGCTTGCCGACTATGGTGATGCGCGGCAACCCGGCATAAGGGTCAGGGGTGTCTTCTTCCTGGGGAAGCGCGGCGCACACGGCGTCCAGGAGGTCGCCGGTCCCGCTTCCGTTGGCTGCGGAGATGCTGTAGATCTCGCCGAGCCCCAGGGAATAGAACTGGTAGGCGTCGAACATCTTGTCCCCGCTGTCAACTTTGTTGACGCAGAGTATCACCGGCTTTTTGGTGCGGCGGAGGATGTCGGCTATCTCGGCGTCGTAGTCGGTGATGCCTGTGCCCGCCTCCACCATGAACAGGATCAGGTCCGCCTCTTCGATGGCTATCTGGACCTGGGAGCGGATGGCGCTCTCGAAGACATCGTCCGAGTTGGTCGTGTAACCTCCAGTGTCCACCACGGAGAATTCACGGCCGCACCAGTCGCAGCGACCGTAGTGACGGTCACGTGTCACACCGGCAGTGTCATCCACGATTGCCTTGCGCATTCCGACAAGGCGGTTGAAGAGTGTCGATTTGCCTACGTTAGGCCTTCCTACTATCGCTACTATGCTCATATAACTTGCATTCTTTGCAGGCTTCGGATTCGCCGCCGCTGCAGGCTCTGCGCTGCAGTTCGGCGTCTTCGTCTTTATAGCAGCGGATGCCTCTCCTGCGCATCTCCTCGTTGGAGCCCACATCATAGTGCGGGAAGTCCTTTTTGCGGAAGATTATGTTGAAGCACAGTCCGACCGCGCAAAGGAGCAGGATGACTGCCGCCAGGAGAAACACCGCCATAATTGACTAGAACACGAAGTCCTTGCTGATTGATTCGTAATTGTAAACTTTGTGGATCATGTCGGCGAACACCTTGGTCATCGTCACGATTTTGATCTTCGGGTCGTCCGCGAGTTCCGGATGAGGGATCGTGTCGGTGACGAAGACTTCCTTGAGCGCCGAATTGTGGATGCGCTCGATGGCTCCACCGGAGAAGATTCCGTGGGTGGCGCAGGCGCATACGCTGGCCGCACCCTTGCCCATCAGCACCTCGGCGGCCTTGCAGAGAGTGCCGGCGGTGTCGATCATGTCATCCACGATGATGATGTTCTTGCCCTCCACTTCACCGATGGCGGTGATGGAACCGACCACATTGGCCTTCTCGCGGGTCTTGTGGCAGATGATCACCGATGCGTCAAGCTCCTTGGCGTAGGTGTTGGCCCTCTTGGCGCCTCCCATGTCAGGAGCCGCGATCGCGAGGTTCTTGATGTTAAGGCTCTGGATGTACGGGATGAAGACCCTGCTGGCGTAGATGTGGTCGAGAGGGAAGTCGAAAAAGCCCTGGATCTGCTCGGCGTGCAGGTCGCAAGCCATCACCCTGTCGGCTCCGGCTGCGCGGAGGAGGTTGGCCACAAGCTTGGCTCCGATGGCCACGCGCGGACGGTCCTTGCGGTCCTGGCGGGCCCAGCCGAAGTACGGCATCACTGCGATCACCTTGTCGGCGGAGGCTCTCTTGGCGGCGTCGATCGTGAGCAGAAGTTCCATCAGGTTGTCTGCAGGCGGGATGGTGGACTGAAGGATATAGACCGCCGCGCCGCGCACGCTTTCGGTGAACTGCGGCTGGAACTCTCCGTCACTGAAAGGTGTCACTTCAATCTTGCCAAGATGCAGCTCCGGCTCGTCCGGATTCCTGAGCTGGTTGAAGTTGTCGAGGACTTTGCGGGCGAAGTCCTCGGATGCCCGGCAGGCAAACAGTTCCAGTCTGTGTGAATGTAGCATAACTATATTTTAAATATAAATTAAAGTGTGTCCAGTATGTTCCCGATATAGTTCAGAATCTCGTCGCGTCCCATGCCTGTCTGGGACGAGCTGCAGAATATCTCCGGGAGTTCCTCCCATTCCTGCAGCAGGATTTCCTTGTCTCTCTCCACCTGCGCGGCCAGGGCGTTGGGGCCTTTCTTGTCGCATTTGGTCATTATCAGGGAGAACGGTATCCCGTGTTCGCCGAGTTCCGCGATGAAGTCCGTGTCGATGCGCTGGATGTCGTGCCTGGAGTCTATCAGCACGAAGAGCGTGACCATCTCCCTGGAGTTCATTATGTAGTCCCTGATGACTTCCGCGATCGCCTCCCGGCCTGTCTTGTCCACCTTGGCATACCCGTAGCCCGGCAGATCCACCAGATACCACCTGTCGTTGATCAGGAAGTGGTTGATGAGCCGCGTCTTCCCCGGCGTGGCGGAGGTCATCGCGAGTTTGCGGTTGTTGCACAGCATGTTGATCAGGGACGATTTCCCGACATTGGACCGTCCTATGAAAGCGAATTCGGGCAAGCTCCTCTCCGGCTTGCCTGAGACTCTTGTGCTGCTTCCGACGAACTTGGCTTCGGAGATTTTCATAAAAGAATACTGCCGCTTATTTAACGGTTGCAAATATAGCAAATCTTTGCCATTTTTCTTATTTTTGCCTGAGATGGACAGGGACTATATAGATTTATTCGGGCTTCAACGCCTGATGCGTGAGGGGATAGGGGAGCTCTTTCCCGGGAAGATATGGGTGCGTGCCGAACTTGCCTCGGTGCAGGCCAAGGCCAACGGTCACTGTTATATGGATCTTACCGGGAGCGAGGACGGCCGCGTCGTGGCCCGCGCCAAGGCTGTGATATGGCGCAGCCGTTTCATCCCGTTGTCGGCGAAGTTTCGGGAGGCTGCCGGGGAAGAACTCAGAGCGGGGATGGAAGTGCTTGTACAGGTTATGGTGAGCTACAGCGAACTGTACGGGCTGACCCTGACCATTGACGACATCGAGCCTTGCTTCACCGTGGGGGCGGCCGAGCTCCTGAGGAGGCGGACCATCGAGCGCCTTGCCGCCGAGGGGCTTCTCGACCGGCAAAAAGCGCTCTCCCTCTCGGAGATGCCACGGCGCCTTGCCGTGATTTCGGCCCGGGATGCGGCCGGTTACGGGTATTTCCTCCGGCATCTTGAGGACAACGAGTTCGGCTTCGCCTTCGATGTTCATCTCATCGAGGCCTCGATGCAGGGAGAAGGCGCCCCGACATCCATCTGTGATGCGATTTCGGTGGCCGAGACGGCGTCGGAGCCATACGACGCCATACTGATACTCCGTGGCGGGGGCTCTTCGTTTGACCTCTCCTGCTTCGATGACTACGGGCTCGCCTTCACCATCGCGAACTGCCCCGTCCCGGTATTCACGGCCATAGGCCACGAGCGGGACTATCATGTGGCGGACATGGTGGCGAACGATTTCGTCAAGACGCCTACCGCGTTGGCGGACAGGTTTATAGATGCCATGGCGGCAGAAGACGAGCGTATCAGCTCCTATAGCACGCGGCTCCGTCTGGCCTTCTCGTCAAGGCTTTCCTCCATGGGGGCGGCGCTGGAGATGATGGCCGCGCGGATACGCTCAGCCGACCCCCGGGCCGTGCTTTCGCGGGGTTACACCCTTGTCACCGACTCGTGCGGGGTGGTGCTCAAGTCCGCTTCATCCATCATGGAAGGCGACAGGATAAGTGTCCTCTTCGAGGACGGGACAATCAACGCAACAGTTTATGGAAGAGAAATTTGACTACTCCGCGGCGATGGCCGAACTTGAACGTATAGCCGGGAAGGTGGAAGACCCGTCCACGGCCTTGGGAGACATTGAAAAATACATACGGCGCTCCGACGAACTGATCGCGCAGTGCCGGGAATATCTTAGGACAATGAAAACCATAACAGATGAGCTATGACGACCTGCAAGAAAATCTACGAGACGGACCCCTGGCTGGAGCCTTATAAAGGTGCCATAGACGCCAGGCACGGGCACATCCTCTCCGATCTGGAGAAACTCTCGCGCGGCGGCGGCCTGAGCGCCGCCGTCAACAACCATATCTATTATCCTCTCCACAAGGAAGGGGAGTCCTGGGTGATACGGGAGTGGGCGCCGAACGCCACAAGAATCTATCTTATAGGCGAATGCAATAACTGGAAGCGCACCGAAGCCTATGCCTTCAGCCCCGTGGGCGAGGGCAACTGGGAACTCCGCATCCCGGAGATGTTCCTCCGCCACGGAGACCTCTACAAACTCTGGATCGAGTGGCCGGGCGGAGGCGGAGAGCGGCTTCCCGCCTATGTGACGCGCGTGGTCCAGGATCCTGAGACAAAGATATTCTCCGCACAGGTCTGGGCCCCGCAGCAAAGCTACAAATGGAAGTGGCGCAAGCCAGGACGCAGGCCGCATCCTCTTATATATGAATGCCATATAGGGATGAGTTCCGAGGAGGAGAAGGTGTCCTCGTTCGACGAGTTCAGGCGCACCGTGCTGCCGCGTGTCAAGGCTCTGGGCTACAATGTCCTGCAGATAATGGCCCTCCAGGAACATCCATACTATGGCTCGTTCGGCTATCAGGTGTCCAACTTCTTCGCCCTCAGCTCCCGTTTCGGCACTCCGGAGGAGTTTAAGCTCCTGGTGGATGAGGCTCATCATCAAGGGATTGCGGTGGTTATGGATATTGTCCACTCCCATGCCGTTGACAACGAGGCCGAGGGGCTCAGCCGCCTGGACGGGAGGGATGACCTCTACTTCTACCCGGGCCCGCAGGGGCATCATCCGGCCTGGGGCTCAAGATGCTTCGACTACGGGAAGGATGAGGTCAAGTATTTCCTGCTCTCCAACTGCAAATACTGGATGGAGGAGTACCATATCGACGGGTTCCGTTTTGACGGGGTGACGAGCATGATCTATTGGGACCACGGTCTGGGCAAGGCATTCGGCGACTATTCCCTGTATTTCGACCAGGGGGTTGACGAGGGTGCCGTGAGCTATCTTGCCCTCGCCAACATGCTCATCCATGAGATCAATCCCGACGCCATTACCATAGCTGAGGATGTCAGCGGGATGGCCGGACTCGCCGCGCCGTTCGCCTCGGGCGGGGTCGGTTTCGATTTCCGCATGGCCATGGGCATCGCGGACCACTGGATCAAGTGGATCAAGGAGCTCCGCGACGAGCAGTGGAGCATGGGCGGAATCTGGTGGGAACTCACCAACAAGCGTTCCGACGAGAAGACCATCTCCTATGCCGAGTGCCACGACCAGGCGCTGGTGGGCGACAAGACCATAATCTTCCGCCTGATGGACAAGGAGATGTATTACGGGATGGAACTCGGCTCCCGGAACATGGCAGTGGACAGGGGTGTGGCGCTGCACAAGATGATACGCCTGGTCACCCTTGCCACATGCGGTGGAGGCTACCTCAACTTCATGGGCAACGAGTTCGGGCATCCGGAGTGGATCGACTTCCCCCGCGAGGGCAACGGATGGTCCTTCAAATATGCCCGCAGGCAGTGGTCGCTCGCCGACAATCCGGCATTGCGCTATGCGCCGTTGCAGAGGTTTGACTCTGCGATGATCCACTATGTCAAGAAAGAGAAGATTCTTGACAATGCTCCGAGTCAACTATATGTCGATGAGGATAGGAAAGTCTTGATATTCAAGCGGGGAAATAGTATATTTGCATTTAATTTCAATCCGGCCGCCTCGTACGGGGACTTCAGGTTCGGAGCGCCTGACGGGGAGTATGTCATGAGCCTCGATTCGGACGAGGCTGAATTTGACGGGTTTTCGCGTCTTGGCAGGGATGAGAGGCATGTCACCGTTGACGGGCAGCTCTCCCTTTATCTCCCGAGCAGAGTTGCGGTCGTACTGAAAAAATTATAAATGAAGAAGATGGCATTCTTAAAATTCAACAAGTCTGAACTGGTCAACTTAGCCTACTCGCTCAAGCGGGAGATCATCTGCGCGAACAAGACCGGGGCATATTGCAACACGACCATCATCACCTGCAACACCAGGCGCTACCACGGACTTCTGGCCGTCACCCTGGACCGTTTCGGGGGCGACCGCTTCCTGCTCCTGTCCGATATGGACGAGAGCCTGATCGTGGACGGCAAGCAGTTCAATCTCGGAATCCATTGCTATGGAGACATCTACGAGCCGCGTGGCCACAAGTACATAGTGGACTTCTGCGCGGATTCGGTGCCGCAGATCACCTACAAGGTGGGCGAGGTGCTTTTCCGCAAGACCATACTGCTCTCGCATGAGAGGGACCAGGTGATGCTCAAGTACGAGCTTCTCTCGGCTCCGTCTGCGGTGAAGCTTCAGCTCAGGCCTTATCTTGCTTTCCGCAACATACACGATCTCACCCATCAGAACCCGGAGGCCTGCACGGAAGGGGCTGCCATCCAGGGCGGAATGTCCTTCAGGATGTATCCGAACTTCCCTGATCTCAACCTCCAGCTGAGCGATGCGCGCGCAAAGTTCACCGCCGCACCAGCATGGAATCTCAACATCACCTATTCTGATGAATACCGCAGGGGCTTCGACTGCCGCGAGGATCTTCTTGTCCCGGGCTTTTTCGAGACTGTCCTCCGCCCGGGAGGGTCTGTAGTGTTCTCCGCTTCCGTGATGCAGGAGGACCCGGCGGAGTTCAAGCGCAAATTCGCCGCGGGCGTCCGCGCCGCCGGAGAGATTACCGGCTACCGCGACCAGCTTCGCCGCTGTGCGGATTCCCTTGTCACTGAGCATAACGGCCGCAAGAAGATTGAGGCCGGATATTCCTGGATGTACACCGGGTTGCTGCGTGAGACCCTTGTGGCCCTTCCTGGACTTGCCCTCTACGGGCTGGACAGCGCGAAGGCCTTCGAGGAGATACTTGACAACCTCATAGCCGAGCAGCAGGAGAGGCTCTTCCGCCGGACGACCCAGGTGGAGGCCCCGCTCCTTATAGCCTCCTGCCTGCAGACATATATCTCATACGGGGCCGACCCTAAGGCCGTATGGAAGAAGTACGGCATAATCATCCGCGGTGTGCTCGAGAGTTATCTCCCGGGCGAGCGCGCGGAAGTGGCCATGCATCCGAACGGCCTGCTCTGGGAGCAGAAGGACGGGGCGGCGCTTTCGTGGATGAACGCCTATGCGGACGGACATCCTGTCACGGAGCGTGCCGGGTATCAGGTGGAGACCAACGCCTTCTGGTACAACGCCATCTGCTTCGCCGTGGACATGGAGTCCCGCTATGGCTCCAAGAAGAGCACCTTTGTCTCCAAGTGGTCAGGCATACGCGACCTCGTGAAGGAAAACTACCAGAAGATATTCTGGAACGACGGCTATGGCTGCCTTGCCGACTATGTTGACAATTCCGGCCAGAACATGGATGTGAGGCCGAACCAGCTCGCCGCCCTCTGGTGCGAGTACTCTCCGGTTGACGAGGAGCTCGCCCCGTCAATTCTCAGGGTTATTGACAATGAACTTGTCACTTCCCGGGGACTCCGTACGCTCTCACCGCGCGACGGCAAGTACAAGGGGGTTTATGAGGGCACGCAGATCGCGCGTGACCTTGCCTACCACCAGGGCAGCACCCGCCCGTTCCTGTTGGAATACTATATCGGAGTATGCCTGAGGGTCAAGGGGGCCGCATTCGTCAAGAAGGCCGAATGGCTCGTGGAAGGATTCTACGAAGACCTCGGCAAGCACGGTGTGGGAGCGTTCTCCGAACTCTACGACGGAGATCCACCTCACGAACCGCACGGAGCCATATCTTCCGCGCTCAGCACGGCGGCTCTGCTTTCGATTGAAAACATGTTGGACAAATACAGGGAGAAAAGCAAATGACAGTACTGATGTTCGGTTGGGAGTTCCCGCCCCATATCGCCGGCGGTCTCGGGACGGCCTGCGAAGGGATAGTCAAGGGCTTGGCCCACAATGGGGTCAAGGTGCTTTTCGTGATGCCGTCCGCATCCGGTGACGAGGACCAGAGCAGCGCCAGGATAATCAGCGCCAGCGATGTCCCGGTCCGCAATGTCTGCGGTAGCGTCGACGAGTTCCTTGACCAGGTGAAGTTCATCAATGTGGACTCCAGCATAGTCCCTTATGTGGACCCGGAAGAGTATTTCGAGGCCATCGAGGAGATGAAGAAGAAGAAGCTCGGCGAGACCACGGTGGGCTTCGGGCAGAAGTTCAAGTTCTCCGGCAAGTACGGCGCCAACCTGCTTGAGGAGGTTTCCCGTTATGCCCAGGTGGCCGCGACCATCGCGATGGAGCAGGCCGGCCAGTTCGATGTCATTCATGCCCACGACTGGCTTACCTACCTTGCCGGCATCGCCGCCAAGGAGGTCAGCGGCAAGCCTCTTGTCGTGCATGTGCACGCGACCTCATTCGACCGCGGCACTGACGACATGGTGGACTCCAGGGTCTATGCCATTGAGAAAAGGGGCATGGAGGCTGCGGACCGCGTGGTGACGGTGAGCGATCTCACGAGGAACATTGTCATCAACAAATACGGGATAGATCCGGCCAAGGTGGTCACCGTACACAATGCCGTGGATTTCAGCGGCAGGGATGATGTCAGTGTCGAGAGGGGAGTCAGGGACAAGGTCGTGACTTTCCTCGGACGAATCACATATCAGAAGGGACCGGAATACTTTATCGAAGCTGCCGCCAAGGTTCTGAAGCGCATGGACAATGTGCGCTTCGTGATGGCCGGAAGCGGGGACATGATGAACCGCGCCATCCGTCAGGTGGCCCGTCTCGGCATATCTGACCGTTTCCACTTCACCGGTTTCCTCCGGGGAGGGGAGGTGCAGAAGATGTTCGCCCTGTCTGACGTGTACATAATGCCTTCTGTCTCTGAACCGTTCGGTATCTCACCTCTTGAAGCGATGAGGTCAAACGTGCCTGCGGTCATCTCTTATCAGTCAGGAGCTGCGGAGGTGCTGAAATATGCCCTGAAGGTGGATTTCTGGGATGTCGACGCCATGGCGGATGACATCTACGCCCTCCTCAAGTATCCTGCTCTCTCGGATTTCGCCACCAGGCAGGGCTACGAGGAAGTCAACGCCCTCAAGTGGAACAACGCCACGGCGAAGCTTAAGAATATTTATGAATCTCTGGTAAAAGAATAATATGAAGAAGTCTATCTGCCTGTATTTCCAGGTGCATCAGCCGACAAGGCTCCGTCTCTACCGTTTCTTCGACATCGGCAAGGACTCACATTACTATGACGATTTCACCAACAGGACTATCCTGAAGCGAATCGCCACCAAGTGCTATCTCCCTATGAACGAGATGCTTCTTGATCTCGTCAAGGAGAGCAAGGGCAAATTCAAGGTAGCCTTCTCCATATCAGGTTCCGCGCTCGAACAGTTCGACCGCTATGCTCCGGAGGTGACGGAGAGCTTCAAGGCTCTCGCCGACACGGGCAGCGTGGAGTTCCTCTGCGAGACCTACAACCACTCGCTGGCCGCGCTGGCTTCGCGCCAGGAGTTTGAGCATCAGGTCCTCAAGCACAAGGCTGCCGTGGAGAAGTATTTCGGGGTCACACCGAAGACATTCCGCAACACCGAGCTGATCTATTCCGACAGCATAGGCAAGGATGTCTACGACCTCGGCTTCAAGACCATGCTCACTGAGGGCGCGCGTCACATCATGGGATGGATGAGCCCTAACTATGTCTACAACAATGAGTTCAAGAGCGGGCTGAAGCTCCTCCTGCGCAACTATACGCTCAGCGACGACATCGCTTTCCGCTTCTCGAACCGCAGCTGGTCGGAGTGGCCTCTGACGGCGGAGAAATATCTCGACTGGCTCAAGTCTTCTGAGGGGGATATCATCAATCTCTTCATGGACTATGAGACCTTCGGCGAGCATCAGGGCAGCGAGAGCGGTATCTTCGATTTCATGAAGGCTCTCTCCAAGCTGATCCTGAAAGACCCGGAACTGGACTTCGTGACCCCGGCACGCGCGGTCGCCAAGTACAAGTCCGTCGGCGACCTCTCCGCTGTGGTCACCGGCATGCTGCTGGCCTTCGTCTGCCCCGTGAACGTGGCCTACTGGCAGATCCTCATCGGTGACGCCTTCGCCATCATCATGGTCAAGCAGCTCTTCGGCGGCATCGGCAAGAACTTCCTGAACCCTGCCCTGGCCGGCCGCGCCTTCATGCTGGCGTCCTTCGCCTCCACCATGAGCGGCAACTGGATCGACCCCGCCGTCAGCAAGGCCGGCATCGCCTCCACCGCTGACATCGTCACCGCCGCCACGCCCCTCACCTACCTGAAGGGCGACGACATCGCCGCCACCTTCCAGACCCTCACCGAGACCTACTCCGTGGGCGACATGTTCCTGGGCAAGTGCGGCGGCTCCCTGGGCGAGGTCTCCGCCCTGTGCCTGCTGCTGGGCCTTGTCTGGCTCCTCTTCCGCAAGGTCATCTCCTGGCACATTCCCGTGAGCTACATCGCCACCGTGGCCGTCCTGACCCTGATCTTCCCCCGCGGCGGCGCGGACGCCGTCCAGTGGATGCTCTATAACCTCTTCGGCGGCGGTCTCATGCTGGGCGCCATCTTCATGGCCACCGACTACTCCACCTCCCCCATCACCAAGAAGGGCCAGCTCATCTACGGCGTGGGCTGCGGCCTCTTCACCGTGTTCATCCGCTACTTCGGCTCCTATCCCGAGGGCGTCTGCTACTCCATCATGGTGATGAACTGCGTGGCTCCCCTCATTGACAAGTGCACCAAGCCCGCCCGCTTCGGTGTTGTGAAATCCGAGAAGAAGGAGGCGTCCGCGAAATGAGCACGGAAACCAAGACCAAGGAAAAGATCGACCTCGATCCCAAGTACATCATCAAGCTGACGGTCACCCTGTTCGCGACCTGCCTCGTGGTGGCCTTCTGCCTGGGTCTCGTCAACGGCGTGACCCTGCCCAACATCACCGCCTCCAACCTGGCCAAGACCAACGCGGCTCTCGCCAAGGTCTATCCCGAGATCGACGAGGCCAACTTCGTCGCCACCGAGATCGAGGTCTCTGACGATGTGGCCGCCGCCGCTTCTGCCTACTCCGCCACCGTCACCAACGTCTACGCCATCACCGACGGCGGCGCCGAGGCCGGCTACGCCGTGAAGCTGGATGTCTCCGGCTCCCAGAGCACCATCTCCATGATGGTGGGCCTGGACACCGAGGGCGCCGTCACCGGCGTGTCCGTGGTCAAGAGCGGCGAGACCTCCGGCATCGGCACCAAGGTCACGGTGGATAACGCCCCCCTGCCCAGCGGTGTCCCCGTGCTGGACCAGTTCATCGGCAAGACCGCCGCGGACCAGCCCCTGAAGGTGGGCGGCAACGTGGATGCCATCTCCGGCGCCACCGTCTCCTCCAAGGGTGTCACCAACGGCGTCAACGGCGCCATCGCGGCCTTCGCCGCCATCGGCTGAGAAGGGAGGAGCATAACGTATGAATATCGGCAAGCAGTTTAAGGAAGGCATGATCACCAACAACCCCGTTCTGGTGCAGCTCCTCGGCATGTGCTCCACCATGGCGATCACCACCTCCTTCTTCAACGGCCTGGGCATGGGCGTGGCCGTCATCATCATCCTGACGCTGTCCAACGTCCTGATCTCCGCCATGCGGAAGATCATCCCCGATAAGATCCGGATCGCCATGTTCATCGTGGTGATCGCGGGCTTCGTCACCTGCGTGGACCTGCTGCTGCAGGCCTTCGTCCCCGCGCTGAGCGAGTCTCTCGGCGTCTTTATCCCCCTGATCGTCGTCAACTGCATCATCCTGGGCCGCGCCGAGGCGTTCTCCTATAAGAACGGCATCGCCGCTTCCTTCTTTGACGGCATCTTCCAGGGCGTGGGCTACACCGTGGTCCTCGTCATCATGTGCGTCATCCG
>OIWT01002453.1_pt1 | contig 19111 bp, 27 predicted proteins | sample 1587701 | NCBI WGS metagenome assembly OIWT01 (sample SAMEA3888904, study PRJEB22519) | human gut metagenome | biome: human gut; feature: human-associated habitat; material: faeces | place: Denmark | collected 2009
TTGTATGTGAAATGCCATTTCTTGGAAGTGGGAGTGTGTGTTTGGAACAAAGAGGAGAGAGCGAGGGCAGACGGCGCAGACTCTTCAGCACGCGACCCGCGTTGCGCAGGTCCTGCGGCGACAGCTCGTCCTTCTTCTCCTTCAGGAAGCGCTCCAGCGATGCGAGCACGTCACTGGCGAGCGGCTCGATGTGGTCCTTCATCTCCTCGCCCTCGTCGTAGTTCATCACCACCATCATCATCATGCGGTGCAGGTACCCCAGGCGCTTCGACGGCTGGTCCTCCATGTCGCACACGATCTACGCCTCAGCGCGCCGCGCCTCGCCCACGCGGTACACCAGGCCCATAAGGATGCCCGGCTCGATGTCGTCCAGCTGCGTGCCCGGACCGAACAGCTTGCCGCACGCGTACATCACGATCGCCTGGTTCGCCTCCTCGCTCACGCGCAGGATTAGCTGTTTCACCAGGCCCTCGCTGAGCATCGCGTCCACCTCGCCCTCCGTCAGCGCCGCCGCCACGCCCTCCACGCCCGCCGTCAGCGCCTGCCGCAGCCGCGCCACCTCCTCTTTCATCGCCTCCACCTCCTTCTTCACCGCCGCCAACTCGCTCGTCGCGCGCCACTCCCGCACGAACCCCGTCACCTCCTCCTTCATCGCCTCCACCACCGCGTCCACGCGCGGCACGATCGCCTGCTGCACCGTCGCCTGCACCGTCCTCTCCACCACCGCGTTCACGCCCTTCGGAGACAGCGACGTGCACGCGCTGGCTAGCTGCTTTGTCGCGCCCTGCAGGGTCGCCACTCTATGTCTCAGCAGTGGCAAAAAACGGGACTGTTTCTGGATTTCGGACTCCACGTTCTTGCGGATGGCTTCGATGTTGGCGTTCACTTCCTTCTGGAATGCGGCCAGTTGGGTCTACTCCTCACCTATGCCCCCAAACCCGACCTCCATCTCCTTCTTCACGGCGATCTGCGCGTTCATCACCGAGTCCATCATCTCCGTCATCTGCCGCAGCACCGTCGCGCCGCTCTCCTCCACCTATCTCTCATCGCTTCTCTCCTTCCCCACCATCTTCTTCACCGTCTCCACGTCCACCACCTTCTCCTCCTCCACCTTCTCCTCCTCCACCTTTTCCTCCGTCGCCTTCTCCACAGGCTTGTCCACAGGCTTGTCCACAGGGTTCTCCACAGGGTTCTCTGCAGGCTTCTCTGCAGGCTTCTCTGCAGGCTTCTCCACAGGCTTGGCGTCCACGAGAACGATCTTCCCTGAGGGCGCCGGCTTCTTCGCTGGCTTCGCCTTCTTCTCCTTCTTCTTTTCCTTCTCCACCTTCTCCATAGGTGCCACAGGCACGACCGGCTTCTCCACCGGCACCACAGGCACCACAGGCACGACCGGCTTGCCCTTCTTCACGGCCACGCGCGGCACGACCGGCTTGGCGATCTTGACGGCGCTCACCCGGTCGGCGTCGGCGGGCCGCGCCTCCTCCTCGGCGCTGGAGGGCACCTCGCTGTTGTCGGAGGACGACGCTGCCTGTGTGATCATGGCTTGCAGGGGCAGGGAGGCGCTCTCCGCCTCCGCATCGCCCGAGCACTTGTACATCAGCGGGCGGCAGGGCAGGGAGGAGGGCGCCACTTCCGGGGGCGGGGGAAGCAGGCGAGTGAGATTCAATGGCATGTCACTCGTGTTGCGAAGAGGAGAGGGAGGCACGTCGGGATCGGTCGGGGACTGGACGAACAGACTGAAAACGGACGGTGCTTTTGACAAATTCGCTTCTGATTCCTGGGGATTAGCGGAGGGAGAGGGAGAGTACAGAGTGTTCAGCAGCATCATTAGGATTCTGGCTAATGCCATCCTCGCTGTCCATCGCAGAATTGACTCCCGAACTACACCTCACATGGCGACAAACGGACTGACTTGGTTTCATCACAATGGATGTCGCTCCGGTTGGAAGGCTCGTTCATCCCGTTCATAGCACTGGGATTATTGAGCATTTCTACACAGTCAGAAGAAATGCGTACTTCCACCAACTACACCGTTACACCTCACCACCACCACATACAAATACCGATTCCTTGAGTATTCGGAGTATTATCGCCGACAGTGTGCCTCTCCTCTTGCGGAGTGCAGTGCGCAATACTAACCATAATCTTGAATTCCCAGCACATTACTCTTCGCTATCAGAACTAGAAGGAACCATGTCGAACTGAGCTTTGGTACTTTCCTTCAATGACTCCAATCCATTCTTTCCTCCAGCTTTATTCGCTCCACTATTCTTCAATTTAAGCAATGTTTCCATTTTTTTCACAAAAGACAAGTATACAATAGGAGAACGAACGCCTGACAGGAAAAGACCGGATTTCAGTTTATGCTGGAAACAAACAACTCTTTCCCCAATTATTATACAACACTCGCTAACCACTTCAGCACAACCATAATCGATTCGGGACGGAATGATGATGTCTGGAACACCTATTCTCAAAACAATATCGAAAATCAACTTCGGACACATTGCTCTTTTGCAGAATGAAGTCTCCTCCGATTTCAGTGAGAATGGGCTCGGCGGGGTATTGATCCTATTTTCACAATTCTATCACATATCCCTACCCGCGTATCACATTTGTTGAGCAAGAGTCCAATCGGTTGGTTCTCTATCCCCTTCATCTGCGACAAATAGGCCAGCTCCTATGGCGTTAGACTTATCATTCATCAGGTACTGCCTTGACTTCATGAAAGCGCTCAGGATCGGAGGCATCCACGAGGAAGAGAACTGTCCCCTTATTCCATGCAACCAACACTACTTGCATCCACTTCTCCAAGGAACCGTTTCCACAACAATCGGAAGGACTACGGTTCATCCTCCCCCAACTCGGGAACTTCTTGTCCTCCTATATCATATGCCTTGAATGTGACACCACCGTATGTAAATGTTTCCTCATTCACGTGCTACGAGTGAAATCGCTCCTCTGGAGGTACGAGCGAGGGCGACATTTGGATTACTTTATCATTCTGGATTCTATACAGCATGGTTGTTTTTCCCGCATTGTCGAGACCTGCCGTTGAAAAGCAGCCCCACGCCTACCAATCACTGCAATCACGGCCTCCTTCGTGTAGAGCCCGAAGAACTGTAGCACCGAGAACACGGCCGAAGTGAGTGTGTTTCCCATCAAACAAAAACATGGGTTGCGTAAAGAACTGCGTTATTGAAAAGGAGACACTAACGCAATAGAGAAGAAGATGCAGAAAAGAATCCCTCTAGCAACTGACAACTTCACTCGACTCTCGCAAACGAATCACCTTCCCTTCAAAGGGGTTGCTATTCAGGTAGCCCACCAGCATGGCGTCGCTCCACTCTGACTTGCCCAGGATCACCACACTATACCCGCCGAACTCGCTCTTGTACTCCGCGAACTTGATGTCGATGCCGTACAGAAAGTCCACCAGATCGCTGATCGGCACCATGCGGCCGAAGCCCTCCAGCGTGTACCGGCGCATCGCCTGCTGCGTGCCCAGCAGCGACGCGTGGCCCAGCAGCGGCCGCGGCTCGTTGAAGGTGGGCGTGAAGGGTGTGGGCTCGCGCGCGAGAGAGGAGGAGGTGCTGAGCAGCGACATGTCCGAGTCGCGACGACGCAGCGACGCGCTGCTGAGAAGAGACATGTCCGAGTCGTGACGGCGCAGCGCCGGCGGGAACAGGTCCCCGGGGCGGTAGAAATCTGCGCGGGTGAAGGGCGCGTCGGGCTGGCGCGCGAAGGCAGGAGCGGGGCGGAAAAGCGAGGGAGCGAAGGCGGGCGGGGGATAGAGGGAAAAGGCGGGCGCGGCGTAGGGAGTTTCAGTGTCGGTGGAGAGCGAGTCGTGTGCAGAGGGCGAAGAGGAGAGCGACTGCGCGGGTGATTCGATGCTGACCACGTCGGAACCCGGACGGGGCGTGAGCGGCGCGTCGAGGAGGTCGGGAAGGGCCTCCATGGGGAAGAGCGTGAAGTCGCGGCTGTAGTTGTTGTTCTTGAGGATGCGCAGCTCGCGCAGCTTGGAAAACTGAACCTCGAAGGAGTAGCGGCGGCCATTCAGCATGTAGGTGAACTTCTCCAGCTCGCCCTTGGCGCGGATGCAGTCATACAAGATGGAGTACTGCACGAGGGCTTGAGGACCGGCTTCGTGGATGAACATGCGAATGCGCTCGACGCAGCCAAACTTGGAGCAAATCTATATGTTAAGATGGAAAATAGAATGAACAGAATAGAAATGACGTAGAGATAGGGTGGAGTTGTCGCGACAGATGATCGACACCAGGAGGACGCATTGAGGCGCAGACTGGTCCTCCTGCTTCGTCAGCTTGTCATAGCGAGAGAAACGGACTTCGCACTGGTTGCCCAGAATGGTGAGCCTGTTGGTCTGAAAGTAGTTGTAGGCCACCTGGGACTCCTCCGTGCTGCTCATCTCCACCAGCGCCTAACCCATCACTTCCCTCTACTTCTTCCACTTGGTTGTTGGGTCTGAGGATGAACACTTGCTTCACCGGACAAATCTTCTCGAATTCGTCGATGATATCGAACTACACGGTGAACGCCGCCCACAGGCCACCTACACGAGAAATGTTGTGCGTGATGTTGCTCACATGCAGCACCTTTGAAACTTTCGCATTCGAGAGGGCCATCAGTACGCTCTACAGATCATCACGACAACACCGTTTGGACCTATTCTGTTATGCACAATATGGTGTCTCTACCTTTCTACAGCCAGGCACTGACGATTCGAACAAGGAGGATGTTTGTAGGACTCAAAGCAATGTGAACGGGTTTTTACTCAAAACAAGCACGAGTGAGGTGCGTCAGTATCCGAAATCAAGGGGATTTTTGGCTGTTGTGTCTCCCTTTCTGGGATCCAAGCCATTTGCGTTGCTTTTGTGATGACTGAAGCGCTTATAGGAAGGTTGATTCATACACCAACTCACAAACAGTATTGTGATTCCCTGACTGGCGTTGAATAAACCATACCAATCGTCTTTGATGATGATAAGAAGAAACAGAACGGATTATGAGGAAGAATGGATGCGAATTGGCAGAGCGAGGGGAGGCGGGAGAACGGTTATTCTGCGTTTTGCGCGGAAGATGCTCCTTCCTTGAAAGGGAAACCCAATCACGGCAAATAGAATTCCTTTGGATACAGTCATTGCATAAGAATGTTCAGAGTCCTTGCTAGAACTGCTCCTACTCTTAGAACGGCTGTGGTTGCTAGAGCCTTCGCTTCTCAGGTACGGAAGCGTATTGAATGTGATGGAATAGACGTTCCTGCCCGTAGAGGAGGTGACGAAGCGTATGCTGGATGTGGTGAAGAACTTCGATGCCGTTGACCCGAACAAGGTAGGCGGCTGTGTTTGCCCCGATCTAACTGCCGTAGGTGACGGAGCACTCCCACTTCATCAACGACCTGAAGCTGGACTCGTTGAACATGGTGGAGATGATTATGGCGATTGAAGACGAGTTTGCCCTGGAGATTGCTGACGATGTGGCGGAGAAGATTCACACGGTTGACGATGCCATTAAGTTCGTGAGCGAGCACCCCTTCTCCAAGTAAACAGGCTTTCGGTTCGTAGTGTCTATTTTTAATTATACTCTTGATGTTTGTTCATCACAACGTGTCTTGTGAGAAGTGGGTTGATTGGACATGGATGGGGATTTGGGAGTATGAAGATGGAGAGCTTCATTCTGTCTCTTCTGCGCTCATGTATGAAGTGTATAGAGTTGAATGACCCTCATCCACCATCAACACAAATCAACTTGCTTGTATGGAATGATCACACGTATTGCATATCGATGATGCGAGAAATACGTCCTATGCAAAGAAGAGGAATGGAAGGCTGAGAAGGAAGGAAGAGTGAGGGAACGGAGTTTTCTCTTCAAATCCATCGAGATCAACAATGTGCAAACCCTGTGTGTGTTGAAAAGAAATCTGAATAACCAAAATAGGCCCTATTTCTGCATTCCACGATGGGCGTTTTGGCGTGAGAAACTGGCCTATCCTCCCCATTGAGCCATGGAAAGGCCATTACGGCCACGCAACAAAGCCTCAATCCAGCAGAGGAAGAGAAATAATTGTGTTTCAAACAGATATCGCTCTGATTTCTGGTATCTTTCTTCACCAATCACGATCGTGGAAACTGCTGTTGGAAACACTTCCCACTCTCCCCAGACTTGTCCTTCCATCCGTCCTTCCATTGTCCTTTTCATAGACACATGTGATTCCTAGTACAGTAACGTGGTCATGCCTCTCTCTTTGGAGAAGAAGAAGATCATCGTGATTGCCTATATCGCAGTCTTTATGGACATGGTGAACTTCTCGATCATCGTCCCCATTCTTCCCTACCTGTCTATGGAACTCAATGCCACCACTATGCAGGAGGGTATTCTCTTTAGTTCTTATGCCATTACCCAATTGATCAGTATGCCCTGAGGAACTTCCTGACGAATAGGTCTGCTCGTCATGGGTCCTCTCAGCGATCGCTACGGCAGAAAGTACTTCCTGCTTCTTACTCTGTTGGGCCCGGGTATCGGTAGTCGATTGCTGCATTCTGTGATCCGTAGGCTCCATTCTCCAGGGATGCTCCTATTCCATGTGGACGCTGATTATTTGGAGAACACTGACGGGCTTCTTCGCCGGCGCTTTGATTCTCGTGCAAGCGTCCTTCTTTCCCCTTTTCTTTGATTCGCAGTGTGATCGGTGATTTGGTCCCCGCAGAGGAGCGCAGCGTGTACCTCTCCAGACTGGATGCCTGCTCTTCCACGGCGTTCATCCTCGGACCGGCCATTGGCGGCGTTCTCTCCCAAGTCAACAACCACTTCCCTCTGTAGTGTCTTCTCCTCTTCCTCACGCACAGCATCGTGGGCGGTGTGATCTCGGATATCGCCTTCGTCGCCGCCATTTTCCTGCTGAAGGAGTCCAACCCCGCGGTGCTTCAGCGTCGTGAAGCGAAGAAGATGAACATCAAGCGTGGGCGAGGCGAAGTGAGTTGATGGGTAGTGGAGGAGAGCGAGAAGAAGGTGAAGCCCATCAACCGCGCGAAGGTGCGCATCACGGGCACCATGTGTCTCTGCTTCGCCTTCGAGTTCTGCGTGCGCTGGACCACCAACGCGTATGAATCGCGCTATGGCATTTACCTGTCCGATTTCTTCGGCACCTCGTCGCTGGCCTACTCGTCCGTCTTCTCCACTGGCTTCACCCGTAGCACGCTGATCATCGTTCAGAGCGTCATCTGCGTGGTGCTCGAGTTCTGGGTATATCCCTGGTTCACGGGCAAGCTGAAGATCCCCATCCCCTACCTGGCGGGCATCGGCATGGCCATCGAGTTCTTCTCCTACCTCGGCATGACCGTCGACAGCGAGATGGGCTCCATGCTCTTCTGCACTCTTCTGTGGATCGGCTACTGCTTCGCCGCACCCACATCCGTGTCCATCCTGAGTGTGAGTGCGTGTGACCCGAGTGATGAATAGACCACGACGCACCCGACCATTCTGGGGCAGATTCTGTCCTACAACAACTTCTTCTGGCAGGGCTCGCTGATCGTGTGTCCTCTGATCCTCTCCGCCATCTATCAGTACAACAAGAAGTGGATCTACTACTTCTCCTCCTTCACCGCGCTCATCGCCACCATCATCATGGGATACATGAGCACTTGGGGCAACGTCAAGGAGATCGGCAGAACCTCCATGTTCAAGGCGGAGGATGCGAAGGAGGAGAAGGTGGAGATTGAGATGAAGGCACAGGGCACCTCGTCTGTTCCCCCTACGGAGAAGAACCAGACCGAGGTGTTGTCTGCCCCTGAAGGTGAGGTGAAGCCCGTTACGCCGGCTGTGGTGGAGAGTGAGAAGTCTGCTTCGGTTGTGGTGGAGAGTCAGGCGCAACCTGTTTCAGTTGTGGTGGAGAATCAGACACAACCTGTGAATGCGTAATGGAAACTGCTTTCTTGAACACACTCTTCTAGTGCAGCAGGAATCTTCACAATTCCAATGAAGAACGACCTCAAACCCCTTCTCTTCGTTTTCTCTTTATTGCTATTATACGTGTTCCTCAATGGATGCAGGAGATTGCTTGTTGCGACAGGCCCTTACTACATTTCCCATGGAGTGCTCGATCACGAGAACTATGGACTCATTTCGTCTGTATCATCCATCGCATTTGGACTGTGTCGGTTTCTTTCCTTCCAGCTGATGGACTGGGTTCCTCTCGACAAGATGGTGATGATTCTATCACTCTGCGTATCCAGCATTTGCGCGCTCATGACCCTTCTGAAGCCAGAAGCGATGGGCATGAAGGTGTCGTCGTTTTTGCTCTTTGGCTATGCTTCTCTATCCATAACACTTGGACTACCGTTTCCGTGCTCGTCAATGGTAGTGAGATGGTTTATTCCGTCATCCTGTTCCAACTCGGTGCGATGGTAATGACTAGACAGGAATCTGGTGTGGTCCCTTCTCGCGGTATGCTCCTGTGCCGGAACAATCCTGGCTACCACTCTTTCCTACGCTCTGGAAACGCCTTCGCGAGTGTACACCGTCATGGCTCGCTTTGGCTTCGGTGCAGCACTGCTCTTTTTTGTCTTCTTCCCTACGGAGTCTTCTGAGGAATCCACATCCAGTTCGTCCTCCAAATCCGTCCCAATCCCGTCTCGTTCCAAACACCGCGAATTCATCCTTCTCTCCCTCTGTCTTGGTAGTCACTTCCTAGTACTGGCTCTTCTTCCGTCTCATCCACAGATCTACTACTGTCGTCGTGTGCTCTCCGAGTGGTCTCCTTTCTTCCTCCAACCTCTCTTTTCCCTCTCTACTGAAACCGCTGCAAGCCGTTTTGCCGTTGCCAACACCCTCTTCGAGATCGCCAGTGTGGCGTCGCTTCTCCTCTTCGGTGCTGTCTCCACCACCACCGCCACTCCTCTTTCTCGTCTCATGATGCGGTACGTCGCTGGTGCTGTGCTCTCCATCGCTTTGCAGGCACTCAGTGCAACCCTCCCCGACACGTGGGGCTGTGGCGTGTACTATGTGGCAGCAACCCTTACCGGGTTCTGCATTGCCGTGCCGTACGCGTCGATGGAGCTGGTGATGATGGACCTGTGTGGACACTTTGCCGTGAACCGCGTGCTTAGCGTGGCCAGTCTCAACACGCAGCTGGCTGCCGCATTGGCTGGCTATCCCACGAGCTTACTGTTGAAGCGCTGGCTTGGATTGAAGCGAACGCCTCTATTCCTCGCATGCGTGCTGCTGGTGGTGTTGGCTGCTCTAACTATGATTTGTACTCTATGTGAGCGTGAGAAGGAAAAGACAGAATGGCGTGTTTGTTTCAATCCCACGACCCCCCATAATGGATAGCATTGGATAATGCGAATTGTTGGGATACCCCCATCCCGTCTTTGAAACAGAAACTTGAAATGTCACAAAAATCAGGTAGCCATTCAATGAACAGAATCCATACTCACGTGTAGGACTTGTTGGAGAAGCTGCAGATACCGTGTATACCATTTCAAAGGATGTGGAGGTCGTCCCGACGTTCGATGCAATGGGACTGAACCCTGACCTTCTTCGTGGTGTTTATGCCTACGGTAAGTTACTGAGTACTCCAATCCACAACTAACGCCGTGTAGGCTTTGAAAAGCCGTCCGCCATCCAGCAGCGCGCCATTCTGCCCATCATCAAGGGCAGAGACGTTATTGCTCAGTCTCAGTCGGGTACGGGCAAGACCGGCGTCTTCTGCATCGGCGTTCTTCAGAACATCGACCCCACGCTGATGGAGACCCAGGCGCTGATCCTCTCCCCCACCCGCGAATTGGCCGAGCAATCGCAGAAGGTGCTGCTGTCCATCGGCGACTACATGAAGGTGCAGTGCCACGCGTGCGTCGGCGGGAAGAGCGTCGGCGAGGACATTCGCCGTCTGGATTACGGCGTGCAGGTGGTGTCGGGCACTCCGGGCCGCGTGTACGACATGATCAACCGCCGCCACCTGCGCACGCGCAACATCAAGATGCTGGTGATCGACGAGGGCGACGAGATGCTGAATCAGGGCTTCAAGGAGCAGCTGTACGACATCTACCGGTACCTGCCGCCCGCGACGCAGGTGGTGCTGGTGTCGGCGACGATGCCGAAGGAGGTGCTGGACATGACGAACAAGTTCATGAACGAGCCGGTGAAGATTCTGGTGAAGCGTGATGAGCTGACGCTGGAGGGCATCAAGCAGTTCTTCGTGGCGGTGGAGCGCGAGGAGTGGAAGTTCGACACGCTGTGCGACCTGTACAACACGCTGACGATCACGCAGGCGGTGATCTTCTGCAACACGCGCAAGAAGGTGGATTGGCTGGCGGACAAGCTGCGCGAGGCGAGCTTCACCGTGTCGGCCATGCACGGCGACATGCCGCAGAGCGAGCGCGACAAGATCATGGAGGAGTTCCGCGCGGGCAACAGCCGCGTGCTGATCGCGACGGACGTGTGGGGGCGCGGGCTGGATGTGCAGCAGGTGTCGCTGGTGATCAATTACGATCTGCCCAACAGTCGTGAGCTTTACATCCACCGGTAGGTGTGGAGGGAGGGAATTAAGTGTAGAATCGGTCGTTCGGGCCGTTTCGGCAGGAAGGGCGTGGGCATCAACTTCGTGACGAATGAGGACATTAGCATTTTGAGGGACATCGAGCAGTACTACAGCACGCAGATCGACGAGATGCCCATGAACATCAACGATCTGATTTAAGTTGTCACTATGAAGTGTTTGTTAGATTCTGTTTTGCCGGGTCTGTTTTTCGTTCCTACGGACTCCCCACACGACTGAAACTACAATGGAGAAGTACGAGCAACTGTCCCCTCTCTACCAGTGCGATTGGCCTCTTCGCCCTGATCCATAGAAACAAAAACAAGATCATGAAGCTGAAGACAACGGCGATCACCATCAAGGCCGGAACGTCCTTTGAAATGCCCCTTATGATCACGAAGCCGAACACGACCGTGCACTGGGTGTTTTACACGAGGGGATACGACATCCACTTTGGAATCGCGAAGGAGGGGAAAGAGAAGGAGCGTCAGTATGTTGTCGCCAACACGGCCTATCCGCCGGATTGTCCGCAGCAGGGAAAGATTGTGTTCGCAGAGACTGGAGAGTACTCCTTTATCTGGGATAACACGTACTCCTGGCTGCGAGAGAAGGAAGTGGTGTATTCTGTGGAAATCGTTCTTCCAGCACTGACGCTGGATGAGCGTGTTGCGTGCTCGAGGTATCTATGGGTGTAAGTGTTGAGAGTAGGACAATTCTGAACGACCTGATTCAGATGCAGCAGGAGATTGTCGACTGCAAGGAGAAGGAGGAGGCGAAGAAGAAGGAGCTTACGGATCTGGAAGTGGCGCACAAGAGCAAGTTGGAGGAGTTGGAAGCTGTGAAGGTGCTTGTGGGGTGATAAGGTGAGGGATAGAAGCAGATTCTCGAAGCGGAGGCGGCGATTCAGTCCTGTGGCGATCAGGTGGTTGCCATCCAGAACCAAGCCGATGCGGAGCGTAAAGCCATCAAGAGTGTGAATGGATATTTCTCTTCACAGTAGCGCTCTCTGTTGCTGCGCCATTCCTTCTTGAAGGCGATCGCGTGCTTTCTATGCTCACTGGACCGGACATTCTTCGTCTGTGAACTTCAGATATAGAGTATGACGGATAGGGGATGTGTGAACCGCATGATGCATGATGCGGTGATTCGCGACTGTGTGTGGGTGCGCGCCTTCAAGCAGGACAGCAAGGAGGACGTGGAGCTGGTCCTCAAGAACGAGTGGCTGGCGAAGAAGTGGAGCATGCTGAATCCGAAGGAGGAGAGTGCGTGAGAGTGTTTGTTGGAAACAGGACGACCAACTATTCTAATGCCGAAAGACGCTGGCTACTTTCGTCGATACGATTGCCATTTCCGACTCCTCTCGTTAATGAACCAATTGTCGACCTTCTGTAAGCTGAGACCGGTTCTTTCTGACAATTCCACCTTTTCGCTCTGTGTGGGATAGGGATGCTCCACATGATGACTGAACCACGAAGAAAGAATGTCCTTCGCGTGAGCAGGAAGGTTTGGGCGCTTCTTCTTTCCATTTCCCGGTGGAGTGTACTCCTGCGCCTCGGGCTGATACTCCTCCGTCTCCTGCTCGTTCGCCAGCGACCTCTTCATCAGACAGCGCTCCATGTACAGAGTGGCATAGTCCAGGATCGCTTGCTTGATGTCCAATACGGTGATGCGTATGAGCTCATTCGCGTCTTCCTCCGATTGGAACAGTATCGGTAGGTCTGGAAGAGACACAAACTGCCCCGCCATCGTTTCCAGGTATGAAAAGGCTTGCTCCACTTGGGTGTGAAGACTGGGAAACAAGTCCTTATTTGAGGAGTACAACTCTTCAAATCGCTCATAGCACTGGCGGACACTTTCTTGAAATGAGTCGTATACACCACTGCTCTCTGCCTGAATCCCATGCGGAAACAGAGCAGTATAACCGGGATGAACTGCGCTCATTCAATTGTGTATGAGACGAAAATGAGAAAAATGAAATAGACAAGGAGAGTCCAACTTGTCAAACCGATTTGAAAAGAAGGATGACAGCGATTTCAAACTCAAAGCAGCATCCTTGTACAATGTGGTGAGTAGGAATATAAAGCCAACCACGGTGAATACAAGGAATCGACCCCATTTCATCCAATCAGTATGAGAGTGGAGTGTATCCCTTTTTTGCATACAAAAGCGACCCTTTCCCCATTTCGTGTCAATGACAATGGGACCATGATAGACTCTTTTGATGGAGGAATCAGCTTAGCAGTGCTCATACACTACAATCACGGATGAAAAACACGTATAGCGAATGAGACACCCTGTCCCATCACCAAGCAGAGAATAGAGAATACATACCCACTTCTTCCCTTCCAAAGACCACAACGATGCGGAATCATGTTATCCACAGAATGGGGATGGAGAGGCCATCATCGCAGAAAAGAATCGTAGGGAATGTGAGGTCAAGCCATCCTTACGCAAATAGTCACTCCCAGCAATTTGCTCTCATCACTCTCAAGAACAACAATAGGAGAAAAGGGGTGCGCGGAATCTCGGAAATAATCGCGATGAACGAATGGTTCTTTCTCATTGTCTGTTTTCTTGGGCAGTCGTTCTTACGGGTTCTACCTGTCTTATCCGTAAAGGTTCGCAAACAACTGATTCTTGCTTCGTTTTGGTGATTCTCGCTGTTGTGTGTTCCCTGCCTTCATCTGCCTTTCATAGTATGTCCTTGAGGGGAGACATGATGACCACGTAGGTTCTATTACCCGTTTTCTCATTCTCTTTGATTACGCAGTATTCTTCATCGATCATGACCAAGCAGGAAGAACTTGAGCATATTAATAGTTTACTTCAGTCGAACTTGTCAAATGACAACTGCATTACCGAGAAGTGTCATGCAGAGAATGAAGGCTTTTTATCTGCTGCTTTTGGCAGTGACAACTATGCCGAATCTGGCCTGCCTTCCGAATACTTCGCGCTGTCGCGATCGACACAACCATCACTTGTCCTGGTGCGAAGCGACTTCTTTTCTTTCTGCGAGAAAATGGGCACTCCGAGCGCTTCCCCTATGGCATCGAGCGTGGCGAAGAGTCTTAATCGCGAGTGCCATTGCAACTGTGGTAACAACTGCTGCACGTGCAACGCGTCGATGGTGAAGCCGAAGACGTACCACTGCACGGTTGCTGGCTGCAACTACTCCACGATCCGGAAGAGCGATCTGAAGATCCACATCCGGACGCACACGGGCGAGAAGCCGTTCAAGTGCCCGTACGCGGACTGCAACTACGCGGCGGTGACGAAGAGCATTTTGGTGATCCACATTCGCACGCACACGGGCGAGAAGCCGCTGAAGTGCCCGTACCCGAACTGCACCTACTCGTCCGCCAACCACAGCAACCTGAAAGTGCACATGCGGACGCACACGGGCGAGAAGCCGTTCAAGTGCACGGTGGAGGGCTGCGGGTACGCGTCGATCACGTCGAGCGATCTGAAGAAGCACATGAAGGTGCACTCGAGTAACAAGGTGTACAAATGCGCTGTGAAGGGGTGTGGATTCGTGTGCACCAGTCGCATTGCCTTGAAGAAGCATAAGGAATTGCATAACGCTCCGTCAAGTGTGAAGTGCATGCTTCCCAAGTGCGGTTTTACTCCCATTCACCACGATATTCTGAATGGCGATATTAGTACCCCTGGGGTTTGAGTGTTGTTGCAGTGTTGTGTTTGTTGCAGTCGAGTGTTGAAGAGTGCTGGTGATGAGAACAGTTCCCACAACCACTCAGATTACCCTTCTCTCTGACAATGGAAGTGACTTGCAAGGTTGTAGACACGGAGGTGCGCCCGGTGTTGTGTTGGAATTGCAAAAGGAACATCATTGTGTAGTTGGCTTTCAGAACTCGATTCCTTGTAAGGAAGAATTGGAAAACGCGTCCTACGGATTATATGAGTACATTATTGTGGATGGATGGTGATAAGATAGGTCAAATGAGAATAGCAAGGACATCGCATTGAAGATAAAGGGTGAGCGTCTCACCTTGTCGGGACACGGCCATGTAGACTCGGAGAGAGAAAAGTGAGAGACGTTGTGGGGAGGCTGACGAGTAGGTTCTTCCTTGGAGTGTTCAACAGCAAAAAGAACGAGGTGAAGATGGTTCAGATGACAGACGTGATTTCTCTTGTTCAGAAGGTGAACGGTTTCAAGCCCACTGTTACGGAGGGCGAGTCGACTGTATTCTCTTTAGCGTATAGTAACGTGTAGGAAATCGATTATATCTCTCGCAGAAAGATGCTGGTGGACGTCTTCGGTAATAAGAAGAGCAAGCAGATTCTGAAGCAGCGTGAGAACGCCCGCATTGAGACATCGAATGTGATCGGTGGAAAGTCGATGGAGGCCATCCTGAAGATCAAGGGAGAGAATGCGCCCGATCTTTCGAGTGTGGTGATGAAGAAGCCGAAGAAGTCGTCAAAGAGAAGTGCATCGAGCACGGAGAAGGCTCCCAAGGGAAAGAAGGGAAAGGAGAGCAATTGAGTTGTTTGTCTTTTCTCCTGTTTATTCACTTTAATCCGCTTGTGAAACAAATGCAACAAGAAAAGGAAGTGGAAATGGATCGACTTCTCGAAGGCAGCTTGAATTGGACAGGATCCTCCTCGATGGAGAAGCTGTCCATGTTGATCATGCCGTTCTTCATGATTCCCGCCTTCTCGAGGGCTTGGTGGAGAGACTCCGCCGCATTGCGAATGCTCGGAAGCCAGTGCATTTCGGCTTCTTCCAAGTATTCCGAGAACTACGCGTGAGTACAGAGAATGGTCGGTACTCTCTCCAGCACTCTCGCATCACATTGAAACGCCATCTTCCACAGAGTGGAAGAAGAAGAAAACTCTATCAATCTGCACATGATGACCTCTCATCAACCTTACTGAAACGCCCTTAACGAAACATAGATGTTCACGGAATGCATGCATCGAAACACAAACCCGATCGCCTTGTTCTACCGTCAACACAGCGAAACAAGCCCACCAGCACAGCAGGATGCGAAGCGAAGAGATGAGGAGAAGACGTGAGGATTGTGTTGATGATCGTGAGAAACGCGGTTTGGTTGTTTGAGTTGGGCGTTTGCAGTGCTGTGAGCCGCCTCACGATAAACAAGGCCACGTCGGGATTCTGCCGTGCGAGTGCGAGGATCAGATCCCTCAGTTTTCTGTCAGGTGAGGAGGAGAAACGAAGCGAACAAGAAGTCAGGGTGTTCATCGGAAACAGCCCCAAACGTAGAGAGCAAATGCGACACGAGAAGGAAGAAGTCTTGTGATGGCGGCTCCTCCGACTCCTGTGTGTTCACTCTTTGTGATCCCACACTCTTGAATCCCTGTGAGCACTGGGGTCCCTGCGAGAGAAAGAGAGAGCGGATGAGGGTGAGGAGGAAGAAGAGCGGGCCGCCCTCGCCCGACGCGTCCACGACCACCTCCGCCTCCTGCTGAAACTGCTGCGCCTCGATCTGGCGCAGGCTGCGAGTGAGGGGAAGCGAAAAAACGGTACCTTTCCTGGAATAACTCCAGCATGTCCACGAGCGTGAGGATGATCTGACGGCGCGGGGAAGACACCTCGTCGTCGCTCTTGTCGTAAATGCAACGGAAGATGCGCTGCGCGTAGAGGCGGACGAGCTGGGACTGGGGGTGATGTGTGGGATGAAGCCAAACCTCAGTGGAGACCATGACGAGAAAGAGCTGTCGCAGGAACTGTAGGGAGAAACAGCGCGAGGAGTGGGTCTTGACGTAGGCGAGAAGGAGCTCCATCAGCGCTCCGCTGGAGGAGGAGGCGTGGAGCATGCGAGAGAGTCCGGGCGCTTCGATGACGGGCTGCAGCGCGCTGAGAATGCGGAGACGGGCTAGGGTGGAGGAGGAGGGTGGAGGGTACAGGGCCCGAGGGAGAGTGTGGAGATGAGTGAAAGCAGGCTTCCGGGAACAAACACAAAAAACTGCTCCTCATCCGCCATCATCAGACGAATCCGACGGATGGCGTCCGAGCTGACGGAGCCCAGCACGTACCGCTCGACGCTCACCGCGAAGGTGGTCGCCAGGTAGGAGCTGCCCACGCACCACACCAGGATGCGCAGCGCGTTGCTCTTGTTGCTCAGCCACTCGCTCTCGCTCAGGCGCACCGCCAGCGCCAGACACACCTCCAGCTACGTCTCACCCTGTCGCCGCACACCCACGTCCTCGCCCTCCTGCAGCGCGATCACCGCCAGAAACACCGCCGTGTACGCCGCCAGCACGCTGCGCCGGCGATTGGCGGCGGGCTCCGTGTCCTCCACGCGCCAGTAGGGGAGCACGTCGTCGAACCACTGCGCCAGCTGCCGCACGCTGCCCTGCGTCAGACCCGTGCGCTGCGACCCCGTGCGGACCACGTGGAGCGTTTCGTTCTTGTCGTAGGCAGAGCCCCACACCCAGTCGGAGTTGCCGGACTTGGGGGCACGTGCTCGTGCGGTGAACTCAAACACGCCGCAGCGGATGGGGATGACGGAGACGGCGAAGGAGTGGATGCGGCCGCGCAGCTCGCGGTGGATGTCGATGCGCCGCGCGGGGATGGCGTGCCAGCGGCCGGTGGAGCTGAACTTGTCGCACACGTTGGTCCAGATTTGGGTTTCGATCCCGCGATTGTCGTACACGTCCAGTCTAGGAGTGAGAGGGGTGGGAGAGGAGGACTCGTAGGGAACGAGGACGTCAATCAGGAATGTGCAAGGCTCGCACAAACGAGCGCGATATTCCTTTGCTGCATCTCCGTTGCTGCGCGAATAGTAGATACTCGAGTCGTCAGAAGCGAAACCGTAGCTGCGAATACTGATTTGAGAGGCGGATAGCCGTCGAACACCAACTCCATTCATAACAAGCAGGAAAAAACGGCAAAGGAAAAAATCATTGCTTCCGTTTCACGCTGTCATAGCAAACACGAAGACAGGTCTACTCCTCTTTGAAAGGGATATAGTGGATGCCAAGCAGAGATCATGAACAGCACAATACGGGTGGAATATAGAATAGTTAAGCAAGAGAGGCGAATTGACAGATCCGCGTACGCATGAAAGGGGATCACGAAATGGGTATACACAGGGGTGTGAATTGGTGAAGACAACAAGGAGGAATGGGGAGTTCTAGCGGATCGGAAAGGAAAACATCCCATTTCATCCAAATGTCCTTGCATAGTAAATGGAAATCGTTAATGCATGGAAAACAGAGGGAATGAACGAAGGGTTGTATTGTTCACTCCCTCTGTTTTGCACGTAGGTTCCGTTCACAACCCTCCTTCATTTTGCACAAAACAGAACACGCCAACGAAAGAAGCCATAGCAGGAGTAAAATACTCCCGGTTTTTGCAAGCGTTTCGTGCATTGACTCGCAATAAAACTAACCGACGACGGCACTACTGTTCGGTGGACAGTGGGGCTTGATAAGGATAGAGTTTCCCGCTAAATCACCCGCTCTCTTTTGGCTTCCACAGCCACAGTTCTTTCAAATCCGATTCGGTTCTTTTAAAGACCAGATTAGAAATAGCAATGCCTCGTAAAGTCAAGGAGGAGGTATGTGAAAGAGTGCGCCATAGTGACTTCTGTAGAATACTAAGCAGACAACAAAGAGAACGAAGAAGGAAGTCGATCCTGATAGACCCAAGAAGCCCCTTTCCCCTTACTTCCGTTACGTTGCTGATAAAAGAGCGGAGGTGAAGGCTGCCAACCCTGGTAAGTGGTGATTCGTTTTTGAAAATGGAACTAACTGCTTGTGTAGATTTGAAGATGACTGAGATTACGAAGAAGATTGGCGACATGTGGGCACAGGAGAGCGAGGAAGTGAAGCAGGTAGTGGCTTTTGATATCATTCAATCATAGCGTTACCAGGAGCCCTATGACGAGGAGAAGAAGGAGTACGACAAGAAGATGGAGGAGTACAAGAAGACGCACCCTACCGGAAAGAAGAGCACCGATCCGGACATGCCCAAGAGACCTCTGAGTGCCTATTTCCTGTACGCAAATGAGCATCGTGACGAAGTGAAGAAGTCCAACCCTGGTAGCTTGTGTCTGGTGAATACTCATCATAGATATGAAGATCACGCAGATTGCCGCGACTCTGGGAGAAATGTGGAAGGCTCTTTCGGAGGAGGACAAGAAGGTATGGGAGGAAGTGGGAAGTGACGTGTAGCCCTACGTGGAGAAGCACGAGCAGATGAAGGAGGAGTACGACGTGGCCATTAAAGAGTACTACGAGTCGCATCCCGACGCCCTGAAGGAGAAGGAGGGCAAGAAGAAGAGGTCGAAGGCCCCGAAGAAGGAGAAGAAGCCCAAGGAGGAAGTGGAGGAGAAGACGGAGACGGAGGAGGAAGAAGAGTCGGAGAACATTTTTGACAATGAATCTGAATAAAACGCTTTCCCGTTTGTTTGTTGCCAATCTTGTTATTGATCTCTATTGCAAGATAGTTGCTATCTGATTGGTGTAAATGGGCATTTTACTCCCAACTACACCCACTCCAAGTAATGACTTGTTGAAAGAAACACCCCAAGTAGTTACGATTGATCAGTAAAGCGCTTTAAGCAGTGGTAT
>OIWT01002454.1_pt1 | contig 19104 bp, 22 predicted proteins | sample 1587701 | NCBI WGS metagenome assembly OIWT01 (sample SAMEA3888904, study PRJEB22519) | human gut metagenome | biome: human gut; feature: human-associated habitat; material: faeces | place: Denmark | collected 2009
ACGAATCGTCAGACGACCAACCCCAGTCGTTGCTTTCATACCAGTCGGGATATTTTGAAAGCCCGCAGTCGTGCCAACCGACAGAATATCCTGCAATAAAGGTAAATTTAATATCTTTGCCAAAGCATCTGTCGGAATGAACGCCGTGAACGACAACCGGCTTACAATACCATCTCTTTTTATACTCTCGAACGGCTACCGTAACTTTGACAAGTTCGCCGTCATTTTTCGTAAAGTAAGCATAAAAGCGAGTTCTTCCGAACGGCGCGGTTTTCAATTTATCGTCGTAAAGTTTAATCTTTTTCTGTATGTATTTCGGAATAGGTTTTATCTTTTCGATTTTCATTTTATCTCACCTCAACTTTGTTACCGAACAGGGCGAAAACTTCTTTCGGTATTGTTTGAGTTACAGACGGTTCGGTTTCATCAATGCCTTGTGGTTCGTATATATCACCGTCAAATTCACGCATTTCTTCTTCGGATAATATTTCGCCCGTATCTTCGTCTATAAGTCGATTAAGGACAGGTTTTATACGCTCAATGAATTGTTTTTCGCCATCGTTTTCGATGATATATAAGTCGTGATTTTTGACTATCTTTGCGAAGTAGTTTTCAGCGGCGTGATACGGAAAACCGACCATCGGTATACGATCTTTCAAGCCTACGTCACGGCTTGTAATCGTAAGGCTTAACTCATTGCCGAGAGTTACCGCATTGTCGCCAAAAACCTCGTAAAAATCGCCTAAACGATACGCCACGATTGCGGTCTTGTATTCCGCCTGATACGACATATATTTTTGATACATATCATTGCCTTTGTTTTCTTCAACGACAGGCTTTGTCGGCGTTTTTACGGACGTTGGTTCTTCTTTGGTGTCGACCGTCATTTCTGCACTTTCGACACTTAAACAGTCGTTTGTGGGTGCTTTAACATCGTTTTCGTCGAATTTGTCGAACAACGAGAATTGCAGGCTTTGTTGCTTTTGCGGTTGTGGTTTTGGCGTTGCAGGCTTTGTATTTACGCTCTTTTTCGGAGCAGGTTTATATTCCGCGCCGTCAATCGTATAAAGCGTTCCTTCGATCGACTCTTCCTCAAAATAATGGATTGCCCAACCGTAAACGGTAGCGTCGTCAATGAAAGCGGAATTTGCTCCTTTTTCGGCAAGATTTCTCGCCTCATCGCAAGCGTATTTCATAAAGCCAGAAAGCGTCTTTTTGTTGAGCAAGGGATTACCGTCTTTCTCAAACGGAGTGCCGTTGTTTATTTTGTCTGCAAGAGTTTCGCTCGCGTTGTTTTGCAAGTAATTGAGTATCAATTCTTCTTGCTTGTTTTGCGGTGTAAGATTTAACTTAATCATCGTTTTCACACTCCTTTTCGAGTATTTTCAAAATATCTTTTTCTTCGTATCCGACCGAGCAAAGCCAGATAATCGTTGCAAGAGTTTCAAGGCTCGCTCCTTGTCTGTTTTTCTCAAATAATTTTTCGTATTGTGTGCAATCGCCGCTTGTAAACCATTGATATTTATTGCAGAGGCGATATAGGGTTTCTGTTGAAATTCTCATATTTGTATGCTCCTTTGATTTTTGTAATTGAAAAGAGAGATTGCCTTAAAACGGGCAACCTCTCCAAAGCAGTTTATATTCGATATAGTTTTTAACGGGAACGACAAGCCAAGTAGCGTTTGTAATAGGAATATTTGTTTTTCTTTCCGGCGGGGAATGATTTTCACACCAACGAACGTTCCAACTTGCGCAGTCGTATGTATCCGTTATGAGATAAATTTTCAGTTTGTTTTCGCCGCAGCGTTTATAGCAGACTTTATAACCGTATTTATTCATAGTAAAAATCCTTTAATAAATTTCAATAAGTCCGTCGCTATATTCCTGTAAGCACTCTTCGCCGCAGTATCTTCCGTAGCGTTCAAGGTCTATAAAGTCAATTATGTGTTCGGGTATTTCGTAGCCGCAACAGTCGAGCATTTCTTTGCCGTAATCTTCCCACGAGTAGCCGCTCCAAAGATTGATACAATCGTCCCAACGGTCGCCGTGCGTGTTGACTTTTTCTTCAAAATCGTCGTAGCAACGCACTTCAAGGAAAGCGCAGAATACTTTGTATTTGTAATCGTCGTCCAAAACGCCCGATTCTTTCAGAGTATTAAACAGCGTTTCGAGGTTGACGTAATCCCAACTGATAGAGCCGTCTTCGATACCTTCGACGTCTTGAATGAACAGTTCTTCGTCGATACCGTCGAGTTCAAAGCCTTCTTTTTTAAGTTCTTCTACGATTTCGTCCCAGTCGGAATAGTCCGAAAGGTCAAGCCATTTCGAGCCTAACGCTCTTTCGTTACATTCGTTGTATGAACCCCACGAGCCTATAACGATTTTTATATTGTCACACATTTTCAATTTCTCCTTCGATAATAAGTTTTTCTTCAATCCTGTCTTTTGCTTCGTCAAGCAATTCTTCTAAATCAATAATTGGTTTATCCATTTCACATTACCTCAAAATCTTCGATATAAATTTTTTCATACATACAGCCGTATTCAAAATATTTGCCGTTTTCGTCTGTATATAAGTCATAGGTCAGAACGCTGATTCTACCGCGATTCGTAATTGCAAGTTGGACTTCTTTTTCGGTCACATATACGATATTGAAAGTTATATAGGTTTCACCGTCAAAGTGTTGATATTCAGCCATTTTCTTGCTCCTTATACCGTTTTATACCATACCGAGTATTCGACTTCGATATCTCTGCCTTCGTATTCGTAATACATAGTTACGTAGCCTTTGAACTCATTTTCTTTGCCGAGTATCGGGTGGCAATTCTTTTCGACGTCATCGAAAGCGCGGGTATAACGCTTACCGTTTTTAGAAACGCATTTGCAGAATAACGTTCCTTCGTCGTTAAGAAATCCGAGACCGGAAATCTTTTCGTCAAAGTTTCCTTTGACTTTTCTAATTGAATAAACTACTTTTTTCATTTGGATTTACCTCCGATTTATTTTTCGCCTTTCGGCATAAACGGGGTAGCACCGGAAAAAGCAAATATCTCTGCGAGTTAAAGTCGCAATCCCGGAAGTCAACGACAAAGGACAAAATTGTTGCGTAAATGAAAAAAGAGCCAAACTCGAAATTGAGTCCGACTCTTGGTATTATTAAAGTTTTCAGCGACAATTTTTCCCGTTGACTTCCGATTTTTACTGTGCTACAACGAAAATGACGAAAGGCGATAAATCGGAGAATTATTTTAAGGCATTAAGAACAATTTCGCCATATTGATTAAGTCGATATATAGTCCCGCTATCACCATTTTCATCCAGTGAACCGCTATCTATTCCGCAATTTTGTAAGAAACCGTAGGAATACAGCCTATCTAACCTTTCGTCTTTTGAAGAAAGCAATTCTTCGTCTCTCACAAACAATTCTATTACCATCAAATCATTGTAAAATGAGCGACTAATATAGTAAGAAACTCTGAAAAAGTCATTTGATTCAATATCCGAATCAATACAAAAAGCAAAAACCTTCCCAATCAAGGCGGCTTTTTGACAATCATCAATTTGGTCTAAATACTCAAGTAGAAGTTCTCCGTTTGATTGTGCGTATCTTTCATTTGATATATGTTTTTCGAAAAAAGCATCCATTTTTATTTTGTTCCTTGCTGTTTGGTATTTAGCATTATCAAAAAAAGCAAGTAATTTTTTCAGTAGCCGCCTATCATATATATTTTTGCCCAAAACTATAGAGTCTTTGATAAGCGTTACAACAGGAATGCCAAAATCAAAAGGAGCAATAACAGTATCTATGCTATCAGCAATTAGATCAGTACTTGTATCAATAAGTTTTTTATCGAGCATTTTATTTCTCTCCCATCTTTTTTTATTAGTATAGCACATTTTTTGCAAATAGTCAATAAAAGACGGCTTCATACTGTTGTATATGAAACCGCCCAATTTTTATCTACCGTTTTACTTTTATACCGAAATAATCGTTAGAAAAGAATAATACGAACTCCAACTCATCGTCGGTGTTCGTATTATTTCCTTCTGGCGGAGAAGGAGGGATTTGAACCCTCGCTACGGTTTAAAGCCATACTACTCCCTTAGCAGGGGAGCCCCTTCGGCCTCTTGGGTACTTCTCCATTCCGAATTGCAATAAATATTAAACAAAACACTCATCTGCTCTGCTTGCAGCCTGCGCGACATCGGTTGCAGACAAAGCATTTATAATCAATGCTTGTATATATTACCACATTTTTTCGATTCGGTCAACAAAATTGCCGCTTAATTTTGAAAAAAATAATTTTAGATACTTTACTTGTAATCCGCCATGCGTCGTTCGGCAAAACAGGAAATATAATTACGCGTGAAAATTTACCGGTAAAAATCTCGGCGAACTGAGATGAAACATCGCAGTCCGCCGAAATAAACCACAAAAGTCGGCCTATAAGTCGATTAACGAGGCTTTTATTTAACAATCAACGACTTACCGGTCATCTCCGCAGGGATAGTTTCGCCCATCATTTCGAGAAGCGTGGGCGCAAGATCGGCAAGCACGCCGTCCTCTCTGAGTCTGACGTTCTTGTACTGTTCGCTTACCAGAATTACGGGGACGCGGTTCGTAGTGTGCGCAGTGAAAGGTTCGCCGTCGGTGTCGATCATCTTGTCCGCGTTTCCGTGGTCGGCGGTTACGATGCAACTGCCGCCCTTTTTGAGTACGGCGTCGGTTATCTTCCCTATGCAATCCTCGACGGTTTTAACAGCCTTTACAGCCGCGTCCAGAACGCCGGTATGTCCGACCATATCGCAGTTTGCATAGTTGAGAATGATTACGTCAAACTTATCGGAAGCGATTTCTTCAAGCACTTTATCGGTTACGAGATACGCGCTCATTTCAGGCTGAAGATCATACGTGGCAACCTTCGGCGAAGGAATAAGATCTCTGTACTCATTCTTTTCGGGCGCCTCGACGCCGCCGTTGAAGAAGAACGTTACGTGCGCGTATTTTTCGGTTTCGGCGATACGAAGTTGCGTATAGCCCTTATCGGAAAGGTATTTGCCGAGCGTGTTGTGAAGTTCCTGCTTTTTGAACGCTATCGCAACGTGATGGAAAGTTTCGTCGTACTTGGTGAATCCGACGTAATTAAGTCCGAGATACCCGGTCTTTCTTTCAAAACCGCCGAACTCCTCTTCCGTAAACGCCCTCGTGATTTCTCTCGCTCTGTCCGGACGGAAGTTAAAGAATATAACCGAATCGCCTTTTTCGACAAGCCCGACAGGTTTGCCGTTTTCATATATGTTGGCGGGAACGATAAACTCATCCGTCACTTCGTTTTTATAACTGTTTTCGACGGCTTCTTCCGCGCTGTTCGCTTTAACGCCGTTGCCGAGCGTCAACGCTTCGTAAGCCTTGACTACTCTTTCCCAACGATTATCTCTGTCCATAGCGTAATATCTGCCGCTTACCGTGGCGATTTTGCCTGCGCCGACCTTTTTGATTTCCGCTTCGAGTTCTTTAACGAAATCGATTCCGCTCGTGGGGGGAACGTCCCTGCCGTCCATAAAAGCGTGGACGTAAACTTCGGTAAGTCCCCTTCTTTTAGCCATTTCGAGCAAAGCGAAAAGATGAGTTATATGGCTGTGAACGCCGCCGGACGACAACAAGCCGAAAAGATGAAGTTTCTTGCCGCCGTTCTTTGCGCCGTCCATGGCTTTGATGAGTTCTTCGTTTTCAAAGAAATCGCCGTCCTGAATGGATTTGGTTATTCTGGTAAGATCCTGATATACGATTCTGCCGGCGCCCATATTGAGATGCCCGACTTCGCTGTTTCCCATCTGCCCGTCGGGGAGACCTACGCAAAGACCGCTTGCGCCGAGAGTCGCCGAAGGATATTTTGCCATAAGATTTTTTATAATGCCCTCGTTCGCTATTTCGATTGCGTTGCCATTTTTATCGGGATTAAGCCCGTAACCGTCCATAATGAAAAGACAAACGGGTCTTGTTTTCATTTTCATAATATTATCTCCTTTCGGTTTCCGCTTTAAAAACGGGCGGAAAATTTTTCCCGCCCGATTCCGTTTTATTTGTTGTAATTTACGATAAACGCAAAGTCGTCGGCCTTTAAGGAAGCGCCGCCGATAAGACCGCCGTCGATTTCCTCCTGAGCCATAAGTTCTTTGCAGTTTTTAACATTCATCGAGCCGCCGTATTGAATTCTCGTCTTTTCGGCAATCGATCTGTGGAACTTTTTCGCAAGGATATGTCTGATATAACCGATCGTGTTATTAGCGTCGGTAGCCGTTGCGGTTTTTCCCGTTCCGATAGCCCAGACGGGTTCGTAGGCGATGACGATTTTATCGAAATCCTTGGACTTGAAGCCTTTAAGACCTTCGACGATCTGTCTTTCGAGAACTTTCTCGGTAAGACCGCCTTCTCTTTCCGCTTCGGTTTCGCCCACGCAGACGATAGGTTTAATCTTTGCGTTGAGCGCAGCCTGAACTCTCTTGTTCACGGTTTCGTCGGTTTCGCCGAAATACTGTCTTCTTTCGCTGTGACCGATTATAACGTAATCGACTTTGAGTTCTTTGAGCATATCCGCGGACACTTCGCCCGTAAACGCGCCTTTTTCAGCCCAGTGCACGTTTTCCGCGCCGATCTTTATGTTTGAACCCTTAGCCGCTTTTTTTGCGGTTTGCAGATCCGTGAACGGAACGCAAAGCACGACGTCGCAATCGGCGTTTTCGACAAGGGGTTTAAGAGCGGAAATCATATCCTTGGTTTCCGCCATGGTTTTATTCATTTTCCAGTTTCCTGCGATTATCGGTTTTCTCATATTGTATTAAACTCCAAAAATTAATCAGTCTTTATCGTTAAGGCATTCGATACCGGGAAGTTTCTTTCCTTCGAAGAGTTCGAGAGAAGCGCCGCCGCCCGTAGAAATGTGCGTCATCTTGTCGGCATAACCGAGTTGAGCGACCGCAGCCGCGCTGTCGCCGCCGCCGATAATGGTGGTTGCGCCGGCGCAATTCGCCATAGCCTTTGCGATAGCGTTGGTGCCGGCGGCAAGCGTGGGATTTTCAAACACGCCCATAGGTCCGTTCCAGATAATCGTCTTTGCTCCGACGAGCGCGTCGGCGTAAAGTTTAGCGGTTTCGGGTCCGATATCGCACGATTCCATATCCGGATTGAATTCTCCGACTTTTCTTACGAAAGTTTCGACGGGGGCGTCGATAGGATCGGGGAACGCCTTGACCTGAACGCCGTCGATGGGAAGAAGAAGTTTTTTGCCTTCGGCTTTCGCCTTTGCCATCATTTCCTTGCAGTAATCGAGTTTCGTGTCGTCCACAAGCGAAGTTCCCACTTCATAACCCTGCGCTTTGAGGAAGGTGTAAGCCATTCCGCCGCCGATTATAAGCGTGTCGCACTTCTCGAGAAGGTTGGAAATAACGTTGAGTTTGTCGGCGACTTTCGCTCCGCCCAGGATTGCGACGAAAGGTCTTACCGGGTGTTCGAGAGCGTCTGCCATAACGGAAAGTTCCTTTTCGATAAGGAAGCCGCAAACAGCCGTTTTAACGAATCCGTATTCGACGATAGCCGCCGTGGAAGCGTGAGAACGGTGAGCCGTTCCGAACGCGTCGTTAACGTAAATATCGCAAAACGCCGCGAGTTTTTTGCAGAATTCTTCATCTCTGCCCTCTTCGCCGGCATCGAAACGAAGGTTCTCGAGGAGAACGCATTCGCCCTCTTTAAGCGCGGCGACTTTAGCCTTCGCGTCGTCGCCGACGATATCGGTCGCAAACGCAACCTTGCCGTCCAAGAGTTCGTTAAGTCTTTTCGCTACGGGCGCGAGAGTGAACTTTTTAAGGTCGCCCTTGAGAGCCTTGGCGATATATTCCGCTTTCGCAGCCGCTCTTTCGTTTTCGGGAAGAGCCTCGACCGCTTTCTTTTCTTTTTTGTTAAGCCCGAAGCCTTCGGTGAATATGTTGTGCGGTTTGCCCATATGCGAGCAAAGAATAACCTTAGCGCCGTGCTCCATAAGATATCTGATCGTGGGAAGAGCGCCGTTGATACGGTTTTCGTCGGTTATCACGCCGTCTTTCATAGGAACGTTGAAATCGCATCTGACAAGACATCTTTTGCCTTTTACGTCAACGTCTTTAATTGACTTTTTATTCATAGACTTACTCCTTTTTGAGAAATATATTTTCTGCAACCATAATATACTTTATTTCCCGAAAAGTCAATAATTAGACGGCAATATCGTTCAATTCTTTTTAATTTTTAGTCATTTATGCAAAACGCGTGAAAACCTTTGACGAAAGTATAAGAAAAGTGTTATAATGTAATAACGTGGTTTATATTACGGTTAAACTTGATTCGCGCCGGCGGCAACAACGGCGACAACGGAAATTTTATGAAGCACAGAAAAAACGATTTGTTTAAAAAAATACTTATATTGTGCATCGACGTGGCCCTGATAGTCATATCGATGGTTTTTGCATATATCATCACGAAGGAATCCGCTCCGAAAACCGATTACGCATCCGTTCTCATCTGGTTCCTCGGCAATATCGCGCTCGTCGTTTTCGTTTATAAATGTTCGGGATTATACTCCATCATATTCAGTTCGGCGAGCATTATCGACGCGTTAAGGCTTTGCTTCGCGATATTCTGTATTCTCGTCGCCAACATAATTTACACCGCCCTGAGCGGGCGCGACGTCATAGGTTTCTCCACTTGTTTCGTATACGCGTCTTTCCTCTTCCTCTTCACGGGAATGACGAGATTTTATAAACGCGCGTTCAACGTTGGCAAATATTATATTTCAACCAACGTGGAGAAAAAGAAAAGAGTTATGGTCGTCGGCGCGGGCAAATCGGGCGCGACGCTCATCGCCGAAATGCAATCCTCCGACAAAACAGATTTCGTCCCCGTTTGCGCGATAGACGACGATCCGGAAAAAATCGGCAAATCGGTGTGCGGCGTGAAAGTCGTCGGGTCGACTTACGAGATAAAAAAATACGCGAAAAAATACAGCGTGAACGAAATTCACGTCACGATGCCGTCGGTAGACAAAAGACGGCTGAGCAAAATTATCGCGAGATGTAACGACGCGGGTTGCCCGGTTAAAATTCTCCCGGGGCTTTATCAACTTGCCGACGGGCAGGTTTCCGTTTCGAGCATGCGCGAGGTGGACATTCAGGACCTTCTCGGACGCGATCCTGTTACGGTCGATATTAACGAAATAATCGGCTATATCGAAGATAAAACAGTTCTCGTCACGGGCGGAGGCGGCTCGATCGGAAGCGAACTATGCCGTCAGATAGCAAGCCACAACCCCAAAAGGCTCATCATTCTCGATATTTACGAGAACAATGCTTACAACATCGAACAGGAACTCAAAAGGAAACTCCGCAATCTCGATCTCGTCACACTGATAGCGAGCGTAAGAGATTACGGAAAAATGAAGGACGTTTTTGCTAAATATCGCCCGCAGATAGTTTTCCATGCCGCCGCGCACAAACACGTTCCCTTAATGGAAACAAGCCCTAACGAAGCGGTTAAAAACAACGTTTTCGGTACGTTCAACGTTGCCCGCTGCGCGGACGCGTGCGGGGTTGAAACCTTTGTTCAGATTTCCACGGACAAGGCGGTTAACCCGACGAACGTTATGGGCGCGACGAAGAGAATATGCGAGATGATAATTCAGGCGTTCGGCAGACACAGCAAAACCAAATTCGTGGCGGTGCGTTTCGGCAACGTTCTCGGCTCCAACGGCTCGGTTATTCCCCTTTTCAAACAACAGATAAAAGAGGGCGGACCCGTTACGGTCACCCATAAGGATATCATAAGATATTTTATGACTATTCCCGAAGCCGTTTCGCTCGTTCTGCAAGCGGGCGCTTACGCCAAGGGCGGACAGATTTTCGTGCTTGATATGGGCGAACCGGTGAGAATTTACGACCTCGCTTATAACCTTATCAAATTATCCGGTTTCAAACCCGACGTCGATATCAAAATCGAATGTACCGGTTTGCGCCCCGGCGAGAAACTTTACGAAGAAAGACTCATGGACGAAGAGGGCATGCAGAAAACCCCGAACGGGCTTATCAATATCGCTCAGCCGCTCAAGTTCGACGAATCGTCTTTCTGGAATCACCTCAACGAACTTTACGAAGCCGCTTACGCCGAAACGGACGAAATGAAACGCTTAGTGCGCGACATTGTTCCGACCTACAAAATCGACGACAGAGACTGAACCAGACTTCGACATAAAAACCGCCCGGGATAATTGCTCCGGGCGGCTTTCTTTTATATTATATTGTGTTACGCATATATTGTGTTACGCAAATTCGGATATTATGTTACGCAAATTCGGGAAAAACAATCGTTTCAATGCGCGCTATTCATCGGTACGGCATACGTTGAAAAACGCACGCCTACGGACAAGTCGAAATTGTCCACCGATTTGATAAGCCCGATCATTCCCGCCTGAAACATATCGTCCGCGCTGACCTTGGACTTATCGAATCTTCTTATTATCGATAAAACAAGTCTGACGTTGGCGAGAATGAATTCCTCGCGGGCTTTTTCGTCGCCCTCTTTGATTCTCATAAGTAACTCTTCGCTTTCTTTGAACGTAAGTCTTTTCAGACTCGACGTGTCCATGCCGCAGATTTCAACTTTTTGTTTCATAAATTTTTAACCTCCGTGCAGCCGCATTGCGTTCGGATAACCCGAAACTCGCCGGGACGCAATCCCTCTCGGCTATGTACCATTTTATCTTCCGCGCGGCAGAAAACAATAGGATATTTTGTCGGCTTTTCCCGAATTAACTCAGTTTTACCATTTCTTTTCTTAATCTCAGGACGATTTTCTTCTCCAGCCGCGATATGTAACTCTGCGAAATCCCGAGCATATCCGCAACCTCTTTCTGGGTTTTCTCCTCTGTTCCGTTCAGGCCGAACCGCATGTTCATTATCTGTTTTTCGCGCGGGGAAAGTTTCGAGATCGCCTCCATAAGCATTTCCTTTTCCACGCCGTGTTCGATATCCTTATAAACGACGTCGCTGTCCGTTCCGAGAACGTCCGAAAGAAGCAACTCGTTGCCTTCCCAATCCACGTTAAGAGGCTCGTCGAGCGAAACTTCGCCTTTCAACTTCACTATTCTCCTCAGATACATAAGAATTTCGTTCTCGATGCACCTCGATGCGTAAGTGGCGAGTTTTATGTTCTTCCCCGCGTTGAACGTGTTGACCGCTTTTATAAGCCCGATCGTTCCCACGGAGATAAGGTCGTCCGTTTCCACGCCGGTGTTGTCGAACTTCCTCGCTATGTAAACGACGAGCCTGAGATTATGCTCGATAAGCCCTCGTCTGACCGCGTCGTCGTTGCCGCCGAGCCTGGAAACAAGTTCCTGCTCTTCGTCGGCGGTGTAAGGCCTCGGCAACGCTTCCGCGCCCGAAAGGTAATTGATCGCCCCGCCTTCTTCGGCAAAAATTCTTTTTAATATCGCGATTATTTTTGACAACATTTTCTTTTCCTCCCGACTTGACGACGTTTCACGCGAAAACTGTTCCGAGAATAAGATCGTATTCTCCGCCGCTCATAAATTCGCGCTCGGCAATGCCCAGCATTACGTTATTAATTATATTCACGCTCGTCCCGTTATATATCTTTATTCTGCTTATCTTATATATTTTTATTACCTTTTCGCCGGCGATCGTAGATATCGTCGAATACCTCGGTCTGACAAGCGAAAATACCTCGTTTTTCATAAGTTTCGCCGCGAATTTCGGCGATACGATTATTATCGGGTCGTTTTTGTAACGCAGTCTGTTGCCGCTGTCTAAAAAGCCGTTTACTATGTAGATTCTTCCGCCGACGGTAAATTCGCATTTCCTTATAAAATTCGTTATTTCTTTCCTTTTATATAACTTTTTTATCAGCGCGCAGGCGACGAAATACATAACGAAAACAATCAGAAGTATTATCGTGAGAACCGATTCCGCAGGCGTCGTTCTCGAAAACACGTCGTAACTTATCCCCGCAAAATAAAACGCCCCGAACACCGCCCCGCCGAACGCGAACGTGAAGAACAAAAATAAATAAAAACACCTTAGGTAAATCCTGAAATTCGGAAACCTGCCCGAAAAAAGGACTATGAGCGCGCCCGCAAAGAATTTAAGAACAAACGTAAACGCCGCGTTCATTTTCAGCAGCGGCGTGACGACCGCGAACGCCGCGCCGACCGCCGCAGACAAACACACAAACGCTTTGTTTAAAGGCAGATTCATTGCCTTCCTCGCCGACAAAATCAGCAGGCAATCTATTATAAAATTGTTTATCGCAACGTATTCCACATACACAACCATATGCCCATTATAAATTTTTTGAAAAGACAAAAAAGGAGAAGTTTTGTTATTTAAAAAAGTTTTTTGTCGCTTGCAAATATTTATCGTTCACGCTTTCGCAAACGCTTGACAATTAAAATAACAGGTGTTATTATAGAGTAAAATAACATACGTTATTTTTGAGGTTAAAATGGGAAAGAAAGAAAAATATACGAAAGAAGAACTCGTCGGAAAAGCCGTGGAAATGGTTCGCGAAAAAGGATTCGACAATCTCGGCATACGCTCTCTTGCGGATTACGCCGGCGTTTCGACTCAGCCGATTTGCCGCCATTTCGGCAATATAAAAGAACTTAATGCCTGTGTTTTAAGCGCGATAAACGACTTATACGAGGACTTTTTGAAAAAAGAGATGCAATTGGGACAGTATCCGCCATACAAGGCGTCGGGTATAGGATACGTCAATTTCGCAAGAAAAGAACCCGAACTTTTCAAGGCTCTTTTCATGCGTTCGAGAAAGAACGAAGACGGGAAAAAAGAGGACGCGGCGTTCGACGCGATATCGCAGAAAGTTGCCGAAAGGTATAAAATCGACTATGCCGACGCAAGGAAATTTCACCTTATGATGTGGCTCGTCGTTCACGGTATAGCGACACAGATAGCGACGGAATACCTCAACTTATCCGAGGCAGACGTTTCGGATATTCTGACGGAAAGTTTCACCGCTCTGTCGGCAAGGTTTGCGAACAAGAAACAAGAAATAAATACCGAGAACAATAAATCCGGATAAAGGACAAACGATATGCACGAAATCATAACAGAAAATATCAATAAATATTACGGGCAGATTCACGCCCTTAAAGACGTTTCGCTCGAGATAGAAGAAAACTCGCTTTTCGGGCTTCTCGGCGTGAACGGCGCCGGCAAAACCACGCTGATAAAAATACTCACCTGCCTTATCGAACCTTCGGATGGAAAAGCGACCGTTCACGGGTATTCGGTGACAGACGAACCGTGTGAAGTTAAAAAAATCGCCGACGTTTCCCCGCAGGAAACAGCCGTCGCGCCGAATCTCACCGTGAAAGAAAATCTCGACTTTTTCGCTGCATTGTACGGAACGGACGATAAAGAATATATCGCTTCGATAATCGACGGATTTTCGCTCGGCGAAGTTCTCTCCCAAAGGGCGAAAACGCTTTCGGGCGGTTGGAAAAGACGAGTTTCGATAGCAATCGGAATGATATCAAAACCGAAAGTTCTTTTTCTCGACGAGCCGACCTTGGGACTGGACGTTCTCGCAAGGCGCGAGTTGTGGAAGATTATCAGATCCCTTAAAGGCAAAGCGACCGTTATTCTCACAACGCATTATCTCGAAGAAGCCGAAGCGCTTTGCGACAAAGTGGCGATAATGGCGAAAGGCGAAGTCCTCGCCGCCGGAACGCCGGAAGAACTGAAAATTTCGGCGGGAACGAAAAACTTCGAGGACGCGTTCGTAAAAATCACGGAGGGCGATTTATGAACGACAAAATTAACAAGAAAAACACGATAATGAATAACAAGGCGTTGATTTTTGCGGGAAGAAACTTTAAGGAAATGACGAGAGATCCCGTTATTTATATATTTTGTCTGGCTTTTCCCGTCGCGATGCTCGCGCTTTTCGCCGTAATAAACCACTACTCGGGCGGTAAATCTCCCGTTTTCGAGTTCCCGTCGCTTATCCCGGGCGCGATAACGTTTTCATATTCGTTCATCATGCTCACGCAATGTCTGCTCGTTTCCAAAGATAAAACCACTTCTCTTCTGAAACGGCTTTATACCTCCCCGATAAAAAAATCGACTTCGTCATCGGTTACGCGCTCCCCGCGTTCGTTTTAGGTCTGATTCAGACAATCGTCTGCATTGTCGCGGGATACGTTATTTCGCTATTTATCGGTTCGGGATATATCGGCTTTGCGGATTGTTTGCTGCTTGCCGCAGAACAGTTGCCCGCCCTTATACTCAACGTGTTTTCAGGCATAATCGTGGGCGCGCTCCTCAACGAAAAGTCCGCGCCGGCAATAACATCGATCGTCATTTCCGCCTCGGGAATACTCGGCGGGGCCTGGATGCCGCTCGATACGATGGGAGGATTTGAAACGTTTTGCGAGTTTTTGCCTTTTTACCCGTCGGTTTATCTCGGAAGAATAATCACGGGCGCCACGCACACGCCTACGGACTTTGCAAATCCCGCCGCGGTTTCGGCTTATTCGTTCGATGCAACGGGCGTCGTATCCGTGATAGTTTTATCCGTTTACGCGCTTGCGGCGATTATTTTTTCCGTGATAACGTTCGGCAAAATGATGAAAAAAGCGGACTGACAAGCGTAACCGCAACCCGACAACACTTTTGAAATTTTAAAGCGCCCCGCGGTTGACGAAAGCAACCGCGGGGCGCAAAACTTTTACAACTTATAAAATTATTTTCTGACGTTTTTATACATAGGTCCGTAGGCCTCGCAAGCGCGGTAGTCCTGACCTTCTTTATCCATTCCGAACGCATTCCATGCCGCCGGGCGATAAATATCGTCCTCGCAAACGTTGTGCATGCAAACGGGAATACGGAGCATCGAGCACATCGTGATAAGATCCGCGCCGATATGTCCGTAAGAAATCGCGCCGTGGTTCGCGCCCCAATTGTTCATTACGTCGTAAGCCGACTTGAACGCGCCTTTGCCCGTAATTCTCGGAGCAAACCAGGTGCAAGGCCACGTGTAGTCCGTTCTCTTCCAAAGTTTGTCGGTTACTTCGTCCGGAAGTTTAACCGTCCAACCTTCCACTATTTGAAGAACAGGTCCTAAACCTTTGATAAGGTTAAGTCTTATCATCGTTGCAGGCATTTCCGCACGCGTTACGAATCTTGACGAATAACCGCCGCCGCGGAAATATCCGAGGTCTGCGTAAGGCCAGGTGGTCGCACCCATCATTGTGTCGATATCTTTGTCGGTAACTTCCCACCATTTTTTCATTACGGCGTTGCCCTTTTCGTCCTTGACTTCGCCGCAAGCGTCTACGCAGCACGCGCCCGAGTTGATAAGGTGAATGAAGCCGTCCGCTTCTTTAGCGTGACCTTCGAGGTCATAACCGGTAACGCGCTTGACCGATTCGCCCGACCAGTAGGTACGAACGTCGGCAAACATCTGCGCTCTGCCGGTCAGAAGTTTCATAAACAACATACTCGTTGCGTTGAGTGTGTCGTTTTCCGTGCCGAGAATGTACGGTTCTCTCGCTCCGTTCCAGTCGAACGACGAGTTAAGAATGGATTCGGGGAAGTCGCAGTTGGGATAGAAATCCGTCCATTGTCTTTGCCCCTGGAAACCGCCGACGATCGCGTTATGACCGACCATTTCTTCTTCTCTGCCCTTGGGAAGTTTCTTGTTGCCGTTGAACAAGTCTTTGATTATGCACGCCATTTTTGCGGTGAATTCCCAGTCTTTTTCCTTCTGAGCGGGAGTTTTCTGCATTTCGACGGGATTTTTGTCGAAGTCGGGGCGGCATTTTTCTTTAACCCACGCGAGAGCCTTTTTATATTCGGTTCTGTCGTAAATACCTTCGGTCATTCTGCGGATAATTTCCACTTCGTCAACCGATTCAACGCGCATTCCGAGATATTCTTCAAAGAATTCGGGGCTGATAATAGAACCGCCGATACCCATGGTAACCGAACCGATCTGCAAATACGATTTACCTCTCATCGTGGCAACCGCAACGGCGGCACGGGCAAAACGAAGCATTTTTTCCTGCACGTCGGCGGGAATGGAAGTGTCGTCGGCTTCCTGAACTTCGTGTCCGTAAATACCGAACGCGGGCAAGCCTTTCTGCGCGTGAGTTGCAAGAACCGAAGCAAGATAAACCGCGCCCGGGCGTTCCGTTCCGTTAAAGCCCCAAACGGCTTTTATCGTCATCGGATCCATGTCCATGGTTTCCGCGCCGTAACACCAGCAAGGCGTTACGGTAAGCGTAATATCTACGCCGGCTTTTCTGAACTTGTCCGCGCAAGCGGCGGCTTCGGCAACACGACCGATAGTCGTATCGGCGATTATTACTTTAACGTGTTCGCCGTTAGAATAGAAAACGTTTTCTTCGATAAGTTTTGCGGCGGACTTCGCCATATTCATAGTTTGGTCTTCAAGGCTTTCGCGAACTTTGATTTTGCCGCGTCTGCCGTCGATCGTCGGTCTGATGCCGATTACGGGATATTCCCCGATGAGTCTTGATTTTGCCATTACGTGTTCCTCCGTAATATTTTTTTCAATTGTAATTATATACTTGAAAAAACATTATTACTTGTGCTATAATATAAAAAAGTATAATTATTTTCATATTCATCGCGGTTTTCTCGCGAAAAGCAGGCAGGTATGAGTTTTAATGAACTGAAACAGCACGGAACGGAAGATTTTCCGTTCGGCATATATATAATCGATAAAAGCCACCCGAAATACGAAATGGCTTTCCACTGGCACGCGAGCGTGGAGATTATCCGCGTTCTTAAGGGCGAACTTTCAATCACTCTCGACAACAAAAATTTCGTGGCGAAAAGCGGCGACGTCGTGTTCGTGAACAGCGAAACGATTCACGGAGCAACGCCCGAAAACTGCGAATACGAATGTCTTGTTTTTCCGCTCTCGTTTTTGAAAAGCGGAAACAGGACGTGCAACAGATTTCTCGAGGACCTGACGGATAAGAACTGCAAACTCGATTTTCTGCCCCGCAGCGAAGAACTGAAAACTTGCGCAAACGAACTTTTCAAAACGGTTAAAGAACGGAAAAACGGTTATCAGTTTGTCGCGATTGGGCTTGTTAATCAACTTATAGGCTGGTTTATCGCAACCGATCAATACTCTTACGAAACGGATGGACTTAACGTTAAGGACGAGCAGAAAGTTCTTAAACTCAAAAAAACTCTCGCCTTTATCCGCGAGAATTTCGATAAGGAAATAACTCTCGACGAGATTGCCGCCGCGGCAGGATTTTCCACGAAATACTTCTGCTCCTTTTTTAAATCGATGACAGGCAAATCGCCCGTGGAGTACCTTAATTCGTACCGCGTGGAAAGGGCTTGCAGAAAACTGCTCGGGAGCGACCTGACGATTACGCAGATTGCTTACGGCTCGGGGTTCAACGACCTCAGTTATTTCATCAAAACCTTCAAAAATCTTAAGGGTTGCCCGCCGAGCGTTTACAGAAAAACAGTGCTGTAATTTTTCGGCGATTCATCTCCTCCGATTATCGGCGCGCGTTGCTTAAATACGATTGTTCGATTCTCAAATAATAAATTAATTGAAAAAAGCCCGATAAAATATTTGACAAAACGCTCAAAAAAATATAGAATATAAAAGACGCTTGCGAACAGGCAAGCGGAAATAAGGAAGCGTATCGAAGTGGTCATAACGGGCACGATTGGAAATCGTGTAGTCTTCACGGGCTCAGGGGTTCGAATCCCCTCGCTTCCGCCATTAGGGAATAATACGAACCCTGACGATAAGTTAGAGTTCGTATTATTCTTTTCTAACGAATATTTCGGCATAAAAGTCGATTTGAACGGCAAAAAGAAGAATCAGCCGGGCGTTTAATCGCTCGGCTTTTTCTATGCTCAAAAACAGGTGCTTGCTATGAAAGACCGTATAACAGTTTTTTCAATAGACATAACAATAAATATACCGCTCCGGTTTTTTGCCTTTCGTCTTTGCCGTTGTAGCACAGTTAAAAGCCGAAGTAAACGGGAAAAATTGTCGCTGAAAACTTTAATAATACCAAGAGTCAGACTCGCTATTGAGTTTGGCTCTTTTTTTATTTACGCAACAATTTTGTCCGTTTTCGTTGACTTCGGGGATTGCGACTTTAACTCGCACTTACGTTTGCTTTTCTCGGTGCTACTCCGTCTTTGCCGAAAGGCTAATAAAAACGGAGGTATAAAGTGTTGCATTTAGTTTGACAATTCAAGTATGATAAAATCGGAAGTTATTGTTGGGGTTTTGTCGGCGGAATGACTTACACAACCGAGCCGTGGGATGATTTCCGGAAAAAATATAAAGAGAATCCCGATATAAACTTTGATTTTACGAAGTGGCAACACGACTTGAGCAGAAGGGATTATCACCCTTACGATCCGCGAGAAATCGAACTTATCAGACGGTGTAACGAAAGGGCGGATAAAAAATAAGATTCCGAAAAACATATTATATAATAAAGCAAGAAAACATTATATAATATAGCAAGAAAACTTTTTAGTCGGAGCCAACAACGCCTTCGGCATCACTGTTTTTTCCGTTTGACGGAAATATTATATTTTTTCTGCAACAGACGTATATGATTTGATTTTTTTCGGGGCAAATCGTATATAAAAGAGTTTTTTTGAAAGATTTGTTAAAAAAGAAAATTTTATATTGAATTTTTTATAAAAACCTTTAAAAAAGAGTTGACAAGCGGGAGTAGAAGTGGTAAGATAAGCAAGCAAATTGAGCGAGGTGCTGCCGAGAAGGTCGCAACGCGAGAAACCCTGAAGAGAAAGCGAAAAAATATTTTTAAAAAGGTATTAAAAACGCTTGACAGAAGGGGAAGCGATGTGGTAAGATAGGTAGGCTATCGCAAGATGGCACTCTGGCAAACGGAAGTTTGCCGACGCAGATTAAAAACCGAATAGAAGGAAATGAATTGAAACAAACGACGAATACGAAAGTGTTCATGAACAAAAATGTTTCTGTCAATTTATTTTTT
>OIWT01002455.1_pt1 | contig 19089 bp, 38 predicted proteins | sample 1587701 | NCBI WGS metagenome assembly OIWT01 (sample SAMEA3888904, study PRJEB22519) | human gut metagenome | biome: human gut; feature: human-associated habitat; material: faeces | place: Denmark | collected 2009
GTACTTCTTCAAGACTCCCGTGCTGGAGGGCGCGGAGCTGGCCGCTCTGCTGAAGCGCGTGCCGCCCTCGTGTCCGTCGTGCAAGGAGATGGCGATGATCCAAGCGATCCTGGACAAGAAGGAGCGCATCGAGGCGCAGATCCGCGACGCGTACGGCAGGCATGGGTGCTGAAGAGTAGTCACACGCACATGGCGTCGATCAGTTACATGAAGCGTGTACTGAAGGACGCGCGGGCGAGTGGCATTGCGGTGGAGAACGCCACGCTGCTGGAGAAGAAGATCGCCGTGGCGGAGGCGGTGCAGGGGAAGATCGACACGCTGGCGCTGCCCTTCTGCGAGGCGACGGTGGCTGCTGGGCGGTGTGGTGAGGTGTAGGAGTACCCCACGTACGAGGAGCTGTTGCTGTTACAAGAGATGGTGGAGGCGGTTGGGTATGGTGAGGAGTAGATCATGAAGAACCGAATCTTCGTCACGAATTCCGTCGTGCTGGACCAGGCACTGAGCGAGGCGAAGGCCATCCTCGCCCGAGTGTCAAAAATCGGGTCGATTTCGCTGGAGGAGATGAAGGCGATTCATACGACGCTGTGCACAACCAAGGTGCGTATGGAGAAGGTGAAGGCTGCCTTGGAGGTGGGCGTTTCGTTCTGTCGTGAGGACTAGAAGCGTTTCGAGATTGGCGCGGAGTTTCTGCGCCAGCGGGACGCGCTGCTGGAGCGTCTGCGTCCCGTCGAACAGCACGAGTGCATCGACCAGATTCACTACGAGCCGGGCCACCTGCCCGACTTCCAGTACTTCGACCCTGCCGCCGATGACGTGGCTGACGATGTGGTTGAGGGTCAAGCAGTTGAGGGGAACACAGCTGAGGATGTGGCTGACGATCATGCAGCTGAGGGGAACACAGCTGAGGATATGGCTGACGATCATGCAGCAGACACAGCTGAGGATGTAGCTGACGATCATGCAGCTGAGGATCTCATGGCAGAGGATCACACAGCTGAAGATCAAACAGCAGACAACACACCTGACGATCACACGACAGACACAGCTGAGGATCAAACAACTGAGAACCACACGGCAGACACAGCTGAGGATCAAACAACTGAGAACCACGCAGCTGACGATCACACAGCGGATCACATGACAGACGACACAACGGAGAGACCGAGAAAGCACATGGCAAACCCAACAGTGACGGTGGAGGACCTGGAGCTGTTCGTGGCGCGCGCGGAGTACTTCAGCTTCGCGGAGAGCGACTACCAGGCGGTGAAGAAGGTGATGCTGGAGATGGTGTGCGCGGCGGACGGCGCTGAGGCGTAGAAGGCGTGGCTGAAGCTGTACTTCTACCGCGTGTTCACCAGCACCAACGACGCTGTGCTGAGCGAGGTGTTCGAGGAGGCCCAGCGGCAGCCCATCGTGGTCCCGGCGTTCCACATCGTGGTCCTGCGGCTGTTCATCCTGTCGTTCAACGAGTACGGGCAGACGATCGTGGACAGCGAGGCGTTCGACCCGCGGAAGTGCGAGCAGTGGCTGAAGGACCGCGCGGCGCTGGAGGAGCTGATCCGGAACGAGGAGTACGTGGTGGTGACGCGCCTGCTTCCCGGCGAGGCGATCGAGCGCAAGATGAAGGCGTTCAAGGCGTGGCGGGCGCAGGCGCGGCGCCTGCTGAACCAGTCGTGCTCGATGGACGAGGCGAAGGCGGCGCTGGAGAAGGGGAAGGAGATGATGGGCGAGGAGTCGGAGGAGTACCGCGCGCTGGAGGCGAAGGTGGCGGAGTCGAACGCGTGGGTGGAGAAGATGAAGGAGATGTCGGAGGACGGTGCGTGTGGCGGGCGGTGGTGATGCGTAGTGACGGAGTACTACGCGTACAAGCAGTACGTGAACGAGTTCGCCAGCCTGACGGTGCGGCCCGTGTTTTCCTTCGCCGCCAAGACGTGCCGGTAATGATGGTGCATGAGGCGTAGCGGCGCGCTGAAGCCGGTGGAGTGGCGGTCGCAGGTGAACGGCCTGCTGCGGCTCTATGAGTACCTGGCAGTGAAGGGCGGCCTGCAGACGCCGACGGTGCCGCGCGCGCGGCTGTCGCGACTGCGGCAGCTGTACAAGCGGTCTGGCACGCGCGCGATGAACTACGGGAGAGAGCAGGAGATGATGGAGCTGGCGTCGGTGGGCGTGGCGGGCGTGTGTGAGGCGTAGGAGGACCACGAGTGCTACTGCCGCCAGGTGCGGTACTTGCTGCAGTGCTTCCAGAAGGACGTGGTGGCGACGGTGGCGGTGGTGAACGATCGTGGGCGTGTGTGCGGCGCGTGAGGCGTAGCGGAGAACGCGGACTGGGACAAGGCGGACTTGGAGGAGCAGGGGCAGGAGGACTACCAGCCGTTCTACGGGAAGGACGAGGAGATGAAGACGAACGTGAAGGTGCGCTTCGACCACTCGCTGACGGACAACTACGAGGTGGAGAAGACGGGCGAGTTCACGCGGCCGCGGGACACGCGCGGGCACGGCTCACCGTCGATCTTCGAGCCGGGCGCACCGGACGGCGGGCACTTGGAGGAGCTGTGCGGAAAGGTGTGTCTGCGCAACGGCGTGGAGGGCCCACGGACGTTCGTGGCGGCGCAGCAGGCGAGCACGGACGCGCGGCTGGAGAAGGTGTGCGAGGTGTGCGCGCGGTGGTACAGGAACGTGGAGGTGGAGGTGGCGAGGCGGGCTGAGGCGTAGAGACTGTACCAAATCGGCGTGCACTGCTACCTGATCACGGAGGAGGAGGACTTGTTGCGTGCGGTGTTGAACCTGATGAACTACTTCTTCAATTGCTACGTCGTGCTGCACGGCCGCTCCTTCCCCGCGCTGGAGGAGGCGCTCAAGAAGGAGCCCACCATCACGGCCGGAAATCGGGAGTATTTCCGCTCCGAGTTCGAGGCGATCAAGCAGCGCTACAAGGAGATGATCGACCCGTGGCGCGGGACGAAGCTGTTCAACGACGACGACTTCCCACCCCTGCTGACGGCGCAGGACTTCCCGGACTGCGACGCGCCCGTCAACGTGGCTCCGTTCCTGAACGGCGAGACGATGATCGACGTGTCCCACGTGAAGCCCGTCGAGCCGCCCACCGTCGTGAGCGTGGCTCCGCCGAGCCACATCGTGCCACTGCGGAATATGGTGCTGCTGCTGAACCTGGGCCACCGCCTGCGCAAGAGCGGAATAGGTATGGAGATTCCGATGTTGTTGAGCACCTTCCTGCCCGCGCTGAGCGACGAGGTGTTCGTGAACGAGTACGTGATGGGGTCATATGTGCGCGAGGTGTCCCTATTCAGCAAGAAGGCAAAACGTTGGCTGTACGACCTCAGCAGTCATCTGCGCTGCCGTTCGGTGCTGCAGGATATGCTGATGCAGGCGTGCGCGTGCAACCAGGACGGCAAGACGGTGGTGGACCTGCTGGCGCAGCAGGAGCACGTGACCTACTCCTCGTTGATGAACCTGTACCAGCAGTACGTGCAGGTGCTGTCGCCGCAGGACCCGGGCATGCAGAAGCTCACCGAGTGGGTGAACGAGGTGAAGGAGATGAAGAGCAAGTGCCGGGAGTGGCGACAGCGGAAGAAGCGAACGGAGTTCTCGCGGTACTTGCTGCGCGAGGAGCTGTTGGGGTACAAAAGAGTGGGGGTGGTTGGGGTGTGTGAGGAATAGTGTGTTCTGACAGAGCTGGTGGCGTTGCTCGAGTATCCGCTCACGCAGTACTGCTTCTGTGGGGCCCCCACCATTTCGGGAGATGTGATGACGTGCACACACTGCGGAGGCATGTTCCACAAGCGATGTCTGTTCCTGGAGGACGTGCCGCAGGACCCGGGCTCGTTCGTGTGCTTCATCTGCCTGTGCTACGAGGCGACGCACGCGCTGCGGAAGAAGATCCTCGCCGTGTGCAACCTGTACGAGAACGAAGCCACGCGCGTGGAGGACACGGACACGCCCTGTCGCTTCGCCTCCTCCTTCCCGCTGGATCAGTGGGTGACTCTGCCGCTGTGTCGCCACAACGCGCAAGCGTTGGGTGTTGTTCCCGCTCAGAACAGCCAGAACAACCAGAACAACCAGAACAGCCAGAACAACCAGAACAACCAGAACAACCAAAACAACCAAAACACTGAAGCAGCGCAAACGGCGTCTCGGACACCAGAAGGACAGCAAGCAGCTCTGCAGGTAACGCCTCATACACCACAGATAACACCACAGACAACCACGCAAACAGCACCAGAGGCAGCGCAGACCGCGATGGACGAGTGGATCCCGCCGCTGCTGCACAGCAAGTCGAGCCAGCGCATGCTGCAGCTGCACCCCGTACGGCGCGTGGCCTCCGTGTCCGAGTGGATGCGCATGGTGGCGTCCTTCCACGACATGAACTTCTCGCTGCTGGTGGGCCGCCCGTCCAAGTACCAGTACGTGAACGTGGATGTGTACGCGATGCTGATGGAGGCGGTGCGCCTGAGCCTCCTGGACAACGAGGACGTGCTCTGCGTGCTGCGCTGCCTGGTGCTCATCGGCTGGTTCTCCACCGCCTTCGACGCGCTCACCGACACCACCTCCAACACGCAGTGGAAGAAGCTTTGCACCATGGCTGAGGTCATCTCGCTTCCACGCAACCCCGTTTCCGACTACTTCTTCGCTGTGGCGGTCACTGCCGGATTTGAGGCATAGGTGAACCGCGCCTGCGACCAGTGGTGCCAGAAGGCGTCGGCGTTGCTGCTGGGCGCCAACCGCTCGCCGGACATCGGCGTGCAGATGCTGATTGCTGTGAAGGAATCGCGGAAATACCCTGTGTCCATTCCACTGCGAGATCGCTTGCAGAAGGTGCTGGACGACGGGTGCAGGCCGTTCTGCATGTGCAACGGGTACAACGACGGACAGCAGACAGTGTTCTGCCGTGTGTGCCAGCGCGGGTTCCATGTGGCATGCATGTGAGGATGTCATGCGGGGGTGAGGAGTAGACGGATGGAACCGGAGTCCTTCCCACTGTCTCGATTTGTGTGCGCGGACTGCAGGGAACAGAAGAAGAGAGCGGAATTGCGTGGGAGAGTCGATGGTGGCTTACGGATAGCGGGAGGAGACAAGGAAGCCGAGGCGGCGCCGAAGCGACAGAGGGTGGCGCGGCGCCCCAAGATGGAATTGAACGACAAGAAGTCCGGACTGGTGGTCCACATGACGACGAAGCCCTTCGAGATCAAGAGCGTGGATAATTACTGAGTTGGGCTGTTTGTTTCAGATTTGTTTTCCATGAGTATTCTTCTCGATACTCCCATTGAATATCGCTACCGCTGTGATGGCGAAGTGCGTTCCGAGAGCATGTTCGGCTATGTGAGCCGTGTGTTCCGCGTTTGAGAAGTAGGAGCTCTACGACTTGATTGGACGTTCGGTGACAAACACGGCGTTTACAAAAGGCATTCACAACGACGAGAAGTTCGAGCGGTTCGAGAAGTGGCTGCGAGAGAACGGCGCGGAGTACCCGCACGTGGAGTTGTGCTCCATGGGCTCGAGCGTATGGGAGGAGTGTGGTGGCTGACGGGTAGCTGCGAGGAATGTACATGAAGGAAGATGTGGAGCGCGGCGCGATGATTGTAAAGATTCCAAAGAAATTCATCATGTCGTGCGACATGGGAAAGAAGGTCACTGTTTCCAAAGAGCTAAATGACGAGAATCCCGATTTCGACAAGGTGAAGCACATTTACTTTGCAAACTTCCTCCTGGAAGACATGGAGAACGAGGACTCCTTCTTCAAGCCCTACTACGAGACTCTTCCCGAGGACATCACCAACATCCCCATGCTCTGGTCGAACAAGGAGCTGAACATGCTCTCCGGTTCCTACTTCGTTCGACCCCAACTCCTACTTCACGCATAGTGCTCATGCGTCCGTCAGCGCGTGGTGGAGGTGTACCGCGACTACCAACGGATGTGCGACCTGAATCCTCTGTTCTGCCGCTACCCCTTCGAGCAATACCTCCACGTGCGCTTGATGATCGGCAGGTAGTCGCTGCGTGTCCGGCTGAGTGCGTAGCCGCAACTTCGGAAGCGTTTTCAACGGAATCAGCAACGGAATCCTCGTTCCGTTGGCCGACATGCTGAATCACTCGCGCCCGCGCCAGACCTCCTGGGAGTACAAGCAGGACGAAGAGGCGTTCGTGATCACCGCGCTGACGCACCTCCGCAAGGGAGATCAGGTCCTCGATTCCTACGGCAGAAGAGACAACCGCCGCCTGTTCTTCTGCTACGGCTTCGTGGAGGACGACAATCTCGACGGGAACATGTGCTCGCCGAACACCACCCTAATCGCGATCCTGCCCCGCCACCCCGAGCAGCTCGCGGACGCGACGGCTCCCGAGGAGTGCGTGCGATCCTCCACGGAGGAGCGCAAACTGGACGAGGACGAAGATTGCGGCTTTTTCTGGAACTCCATCGTGCTGGACGTGATGGAGAAGGTGGACGAGGGCAGCGAGGTGGACGAGGACCCCGTGCAGTTCGCCTTCCCGGACAAGACGCAAACCAATTTCGGGGCGATTTTGAGCTACCGGAGCCAGTGGCTGCTGAAGAACAGCCAGGTGTTCAACGGAAACACGGTGATCCTGCCGGACGATTTGCACTACGACCACAGCGACTCGCGCTACCTGCATCTGTCGATGTGCCACGATGACACGGGCACCACCACCGCCTTCGGCATTATATCCTTGCGACCCCACCAAAGCTTCTTAACGCGGAGCTGCGCGTGCTGCTGGCCTCGCCGGAGCAGTTCGACGCGCTGGAGCGAACGCTGCCGCTGTACTCGACGAAGGACGCGTTCCTTGAGCTGCGCGGCGCGCTGTCGCTGGAGAACGAGTTCCTGGTGCTGAAGGCGCTGGCGCAGATCGCGCGCGTGCGGCTGGCGGCGTTCGAGAACTCGTACCTGACGAACGTGGCGATTCTGAAGGACGAGGAGGTGCCGATGTTCACGAACTACCGCAACAGCGTGGTGCTGGTGGGCGCGGGGCGCGGGCGTGAGGCGTAGCTGCGCAGCGAGCAGCAGATCCTGCTGCACTTCATTCTGCTGTTCGAGATCGTGAAGAAGCTGATGGCGACGACGGTGCGCGAGCAGATCGAGACGGTGGAGGGCTGCATGGACCAGCAGCACTCCGTCTACGACTACCTGCTGAGCGTGTGGCTGCCGGAGCTGAAGCGCCAGCCGGACTTGGACGCGGTGGTGAAGGTGGAGGAGACGGAGTACACGAGGAGTGTGGAGGACTTCTTGGTGCGGCTGAACCTGAAGGGTGTGGACGACGCGAAGCCCTTTGTGGAGTGGCGTGTTTGTTGAAGAAACAGGCGAGTGGGGGAGGTAGAGACTCGTGCCCTTCTCGCGCTTCATCTCCAGCCCGTGGAAGAGCTCGCCCTTAGAGTTGAAGCCCTCGCACCAGGGGTCCTGCAGACACAGCACGCTCAGTACCTCCACGTCGCGCGACACGGACGTGAAGTACACGCCCTCGGGCGCGCCCGTCATGTCCGAGTGGTAGGCGAACTCGCCGGAGCGGTGGAAGTAGTGTTCCAGCAGGTACTGGCCCACCTCCAGGAAGTTGCCCTCCGCCTTCTCGATGTACTGCTTCGCGTCGTCGTATGCCCACGCCAGCCCGAACTTCATCATGCGCTCGTGGTAGTCGCCCAGGTCCAGCGTGGCGTTGGCGAACACGCACTTCGCCACGGTCTTCAGGTACTCCGTCCAGCGCACGTACTGGTAGTCGCCCACCACGCCGTTCCATTGGCGCGTGGAGTAGTCGTTGATCTCGCCGTGTGGGCCCCACAGCGTGATCTGGTTCTTCGCGTTGAACAAGAAGTTGGACGCGTCGCCGCCCACCTCCTTCGCCTTTCTGCGCGCGTCGCGCAGCCACGTGCCCAGCAGAAAGCTGTCCTAACCGTCATCTCCTCCAACAGGGACTACGCTGGTGCCGAGGATGCGGTCGGTGTCCTTGATGATCGCCGGCATCACCTTCAGCATGCTGCGCATCCTACGCCTCACCCGCTCGCGCCGCGCCCACGTGCTCGCGCACTTCGCGTTGTTGAAGGAGGACTTGCGGTAGTACAGGTCGATGCCAGCTACGCCTCACGCCACTTATATAACAAAACGGCAGGGCGTCTTCGTGTCCGTGTTGCTCTTCAAGTAGCCGTTCATGTTGAAGCCCACGCAATCGGGCGTCTGCTCGCACAGCTTGATCAGCTCCTGCGGGTCGCACTTCTTCGGGTGGCCTTCTCCGCAGTCGCCCACACGACCCAGGTCCGAGCCGGGCGAGTCCGTGTCCTTCGCCACCAAGAACTCCTTCTCCATGACAATGCAGCGGTCCAGCGCCACGCGCAGCATCATGTTCGTCTCGGCGAACAGATCCACCATCACCTCACGCGCCAGATCCACGTAGTCGTAGCGGAAGGCGTTCGAGAGCGTCTCCATCTCCTTGGCGGCCGCCTGGTACAGGCGCAGCGACTCCAGCGACACGTCGATGTAGGTGGGGCGCGAGCGCTGGTTGAGGCGTGGCTCGTAGGCCATCACGGAGTGACCGCCGCCCTGGCTGGGACTGTAGACGGTGTCCATGAGCTGGCGCCAGGCGAGGCGCAGCTTCGCGTTCTTGCCGTAGCGCCAGTCGGAGTAATGCTCGACCCAGTCGAAGACGTCCATCTCCTTGCGCCAGCCCATCTCGTAGAAGGAGTCGTACACGATGTAGTTCTCGTTGATGCCTTCCATGAAGGTGCCGATGCCCACCATCAGGTCGGGGAACTCCGCGCGTGCCTCCTGCGGGCCCTTCACGCTGCCCCACACGTTGCCGTACAGACCGTTCTGCGAGCCGTAGTTGGGCAGGATGCCGAAGATGAACTACACCTCAGCGCACTAATGAACGCCGACGCGCTTGCCCGTGGCAGCGATCTTCTTGTACTGCGGCAGCTATCCGTGATGGGGAGGAGAGACACACACGTATTCGCTGTTCATGTCGAACACCACCATGTCCTTCACGTCCACGCCGTCCAGGAACGCCTTGATGCGTGGTGTTAAGAGCCTATGCTGGGCCGCACAGGATATGATCAGGCGTCCAGTAGCTCTCCCAGCGGAAGGTCCAGCCCTCCATGAACCAGATGGCTTCGGGGTCGCCCTCCTTGAGAGACTCCACCAGGCCTAGACGTCACGCCGTACAGGAGAAAGCACCGTGGCTGCAGGAAGCGAGGTAGTCGTGGTCCCACGATTTCGGGTGGATGTGAAGGAGGTATTGGGGAAGAGACAAAGGATATCAGCATCTCCATGAACAGGTCGCCGTTGTACAGGTGCGAGACTTGTCCGTACAGTTCCGTGCGGTCAAGGTCCCGTGCGGAGGAGCGAAGGATATATCTGCTTCTTCACGAAGCGCACAGAGATCTCCTTGAACAGGGGGTCGGAGGGCTCGATCAACACGATGTTGGAGTAGGAGCTGTTGAAGCCGGCCCACAGCGGCGACACAGAGTAGGTGACGTTCGGGTAGTGCTCCTACGCCTCACAATGCGACGACAAGCCGACGATCATGGCGCGAGGGACGTAGCCGCTGAAGGCGGGGAGGATGGGCTTCATGCCCAGCGCGATCTCCCGCTCGGTGATGCGCTTGTTCAGCAGGAACTCGTTGTAGCGCACCTCCTTCGTCAGCGGGCCGCCCCAGCCGTGGATGTTGCCCATGCGGTTCCAGGGCTACGGTTGGAGGGAGAGAGAAATGGAACCAGGAAGGCAATTCCGGTGAAGTGCTCGAGCAGCTCCTCCTCCGTCAGGCCCATGTCGGAATACACCTCGCCGAAGACGTACTCCTGTCTGCGGGTGAGAATAATGGGAGAGAGTCACCCGACGAAAGCGAGAGGGATGTTGATGCCGTTCATCGCCATCCAGTCGATCTCTCTCTCCCAGCGCTCCCAGCCCCACCACACGTAGCTGTATCCGAACGTGCACACGTTCATGTAGTAGCGGTACTCATCGAGCATCTACGGGTGAAAGGGCGGCGGCAAGCCCACCTTCTGGCGGAAGGTCTCCTTCACGATGGGCAAGGGGTCTGGAATCGCAATGTGATCTCCTTCCCTTCCCTCACCCCATGAAATCTCAGAATCACAGTAGTTCTTGAGATACCTATGGAGAATTGGAGTTCTGAATGTCCGTACATGTTAAAGGCGTAAGCGAGCATGATTCCGTTGGTACCCTTCAGGGAAACGACGTCCTCCTCCTCAGTCGCATCAATCTGGAAGATATCCTTCCCATCCTCCTCGTAGGGAATGAGCTCCAGTCGGAACTTCTTGGAGATATCCTATTTGTCACCATTCGAGAGGGATTCCACCGAATCGGTCACGCGGTCAATCAGACCATACACGTAGTCGGTAGGACTCGTGGCAGAACACACAAGCGCAAGAAGCAGCAAAAAGGCAAACATGGTTTTTCTTTGCACAATTCTCCGTTTGGAATGAATCAGCCAATCAGATTCGTTCATTTCGTTGCTGCAGTTTTAGCTTAGTATTGTGTGCGGAAGTCTTGTTCTTGTTGAGAGTGCTCTGAGATAATGGAGTTAGCGATATGCAGTTATTCATTTGTTTGATAATCGCTTTCATGCAATCATTCACAATACACGTGATACGCATTTCCCCTCACTTCTCCCTTTTGTTTCCATCTCATTCACAGAGAATGAGCGAATCACAAATCCCTATTCATCACGGCGTTTTGCATTTGCTGAATATGGGATCGATCGTGTATCACTACGCCTTCCTCCTTTCTCTTGCCATCTTCTGCTACGCCCTTTTTTCCCCCTTTCACACGGTGAACCTGTTTATCTGTTAGTCTTGAGAATAAGCAATAGAGTGGCGCGTAGCTTGCAGTCGTATCAGGAGCCGGAAGATGTGGACGAAAGAGACTTCTCGCTGTTTGCGGAACAGGAAAAGGCGAGTGATAGAGAATCGGGTAATCTAGTTCACTATTCCAGAGCATCCATCGTGCGGAAGAAAGACGAAGAGGAGCCTTTTCGCATCGACGATGAGGCGATGGACTCTGAAATGGAGAAGCGAAGCATGCCAAATTATACACTGAAGGTAATTGGCAAGAACAAGACGATTCCGGTGACCACTGCTCCTTCCCAGTCAACGAATTCACAAACCATTGACAACGATGGAAAGCAGTCGCATCCCTCTGCTGCGAAGCAGTTCCGTGAGGAATCGCAGGGACAGTCATCCACGACCACGAAGTCTCGCCAGGAATCACTGGTCATCAAGAAGGTGCAGAAGCCGAAGAAGCGACTGACCAAGTCCTTCCTGCGTCAATTCGGCGACAACCGGAAGGAGAAGGGCGCTGGCGAGGAGCTGACGGAGGAGCAGCAGCGGCTGAAGCAGATCGCCTTCTCGCGCCGCCGCAACTACACGGCGCAGTTCGCTCGCGGCAGTGGCGACTTCCGGAAGCAGGCCAGGGCGAACATCCTCAACTCCGCCGCCCGCGGCATCTGCGAAGAAGGCCTCTGCCGCCAGTTCGCCGGCGGACAGGAGGTGCCCTTCGACTACTCCACTTTCTGTTCCGATTTCTGCCCCTCCTCACCCACAGGGACGTTCCACCCCGAGAACCAGGACGTGACGATGGTTGCCACGGCCACGTGAACCCATCGGCTTCTCTTCATGCATAGACTCAATCGCCTGCCCTTCGTGGCAGCACTGCAGCAGCGCTGGAGCGGGTGAGTCTTCGACGGGGACGTGAGCCGTAGCCCCATGTGTCTGGCGGTGTGGGCGCACGAGGAGGAGGTGGACAAGATCGAGCCGTTCGCAGCGTCGCTGACGGCAGATGGGCTGGTGACGATGATCCTGTACCAGGTGAGGCGCGACCACCCGAACTACTACGACTTCCCCGTGAACCTGCTTCGCAACATCTGCATCCGCCACATCACCACCTCGCACTTCATGGTGCTGGACATTGACATGTGGCCCACCGCCTCCATGCACCGGCATCTTGTCGCCATGCTGCCCACCGCGCTAGCCGAGGACACGCACGCCGTTGTGGTGCCCCCCGTTTTCCTGAACTCGAAGAAGATGGCGCGGCAGTGCTTCAAGCTATCCAAGTGCTTTGAACTGTGCCGGCATGGAGGAAGCGTGAGGCGTAGGAGCCGGGCGCAGGCGCCACGGTCCGTGTCGGACCTGAAGAAGTGTGTGGATGAGAAGCTGTGTCTGCTGGTGAAGGAGGGCGGCTTTGCTCACGTGAGAGTGAGGGTGACGCTGAATGAGTAGATGTTTGTCACCATGGACTGGTTCAGCATCCCGGCGGACCGGACCTACGTGGAGCTGCGCTGCTTCCCCACCCAGCTGCAGGAGCCGTGGGAGGTGCCCGCTGCGACTTCCCCGTAGGTACCTCGTATTGAAGTACGGACCGAACCTTCCGCTGTTCGACGAGCGGTTCATCAACTACGGGTACAACAAGATCGAGTACATGGAGCAGTTGCGGTTTTACCGTACGGCGTGGGTGTAGGGTGAACGGTAGTTACGAAGATGTTCATTTTATCGCAGGACTTCGCGGTAGACACCTACCACAAGAAGTGTGTTTCGATGGCTGACGTGAGACGTAGATCTTCCTTTGCCGTTCAGTTCAAGGCCTATCTGCACACGAAGGACAAACCGGAGATGGACATTGTGTGGAACATCTACCGGTATGAGCTCCACACCGTGTACGCTGGGAGACGGAGGAAGGTGAGTGAGTGCCCGTCAAGGACGAGCAAGCTGTATGTCGTGTGAGTGTTTTGATTGTGAGGGTTGTTTGTTTCCTTCTTTCACGCTTGTTTTAATAGAGAATGAAAGGGCTTCATATGATTCTGGTGATCACGATCTTCAGTATCGGCATTGGCGTTGTTCTTATTCTGGTGCTTGCACTGTACATTTATGCGAACAAGCATCGTCATGAGAAGCATGCATCGTTATTGGATCGCAACACTTCGTTGGTGGATCAGAACATGCAGCTCAGTGTTTACTGTGTTTGTTGTACCCATTCCTATGACTGCTTCATCCCCTATCCAAAATCCCTCCAATAATCGGAATCGGACAAATCGGCTGCGAAATTGGAATTCCTGATTCGGCTTTCGCTCGCATTAGCGCAGAAAAGGACAGATCATTGCTGCTTCCCTGCTATCTTTGCCGAGCCCACGAATATCATATGGTACGTAGTGTTCGTTTTCCCCCTCATCTCGTAGCCTCTTCAATTGGAAATACAAGTAGGCGTTTGCCGCTTTGCACCCACCGTTAGAAATTGCTCGTGAACCACTCCGACCGAGTGAAATGCATTGACATGCACTCAACAGAGCCCTGGATTCTGACTTCTCTCTTCACCGGAAAGGTATACATTTGGAATTACATCACCGGCGACGTCGTGCGTCAGTGGGACGTGTGTTCTTCGCCCGTCCGCGCCTGCCGATTTGTGGAGAGGAAACAGTGGATCATCATCGGCTGCGACGACCTGAAAATCCGCGTCTACAACTATAACACAGCCGAAAAGGTCGTATTGGCTCAATCCGTTGATCGTAGGTGACCGAGTTCGACGCCCACTCCGACTACATCCGCTGCGTCGACGTGCACCCCACGGAGCCGCTGGTACTGTCCTGCGGCGACGACATGTCCATCAAGCTCTGGAACTGGGAGCAGGGCTGGAAGCTCGTGCGCGTACGCCTCGTCCTCGTCTCTCACGTAGACCTACGAGGGCCACTCGCACTACGTGATGCAGGTGCGCTTCAACCCGAAGGACAGCAACACGTTCGCCTCCTGCTCGCTGGACAACACGATCAAGGTGTGGGGCCTGAACACGACCTCCCCCTACTTCTCCCTCAACGAGCACAAGATGGGCGTGAATTGCATCGACTACTCCTCCGCCGGCGACAAGCCCTATCTCGTCTCCGGCTCCGACGACAAGGTTTGTGCTGTGTCCTGCCCTCCCCCGTAGACGGTGCGCATCTGGGACTACCAGACGAAGACGTGCATCCAGGTGCTGGAGGGCCACACGGAGAACGTCACCAGCGTGCTGTTCCACCCCAAGCTGCCCATCATCGTCACGGGCAGCGAGGACGGCACCATCCGCATCTGGCACAGCGTCACCTACCGCTGCGAGATGACGCTCAACTACGGCAGCGGCCGCGTCTGGAGCATCCAGTGCGTCGACAACAGCACCAAGGTGGCGGCGCGCGGCGGGCGTGAGGCGTAGCTGGGCATCGGCTTCGACGAGGGCTCCACGGTGATCCAGCTGGGCTCCGAGGCGCCCGTGATGAGCATGGACGCCAACGGGCACGTCATGCTGTGCGACAATGGGGACATTCGGGCCAGTCTCGTGCAGAACCTGAAGGGCGACGCCGAAGAAACCGTCGACCTCCACTACAAGGACATATCCGACATTTGGGTGATTTTGTCGCCTTAACGGCAGCTGGGCCGCAGCGAGCTGTTCCCTCAGTCGCTGACCTACAACAACAACGGGCGCTTCATGCTGCTGTGCGGCGACGGCGAGTACTCCATCTCCACCACGCGCGTGCTGCGCTCCAAGTGCTACGGCAGCGCGCTGGAGGCCGTCTGGTCCGCCGACGGCAATGGCGACTACGCGGTGAAGGAGGCGCGTTCAGTGGCGGCGGGTCATGACTAGACCACCACGCACATCAAGGTGTACACGGCGTTCAAGGAGACGTTCGACATCGCGACGCCGTTCCCCGTGGAGAAGATCTTCGGCGGCAAGATGCTGGGCGCGCGCGGGTCGAACTTCTTGGTGTTCTACTCGTGGCAGTCGGGCGACGTGGTGAAGAAGATCGATGTGACGGCGACGGTATCCACAGCACATAAGGCTGAGGCGTAGTCAGTGTTCTGGTCGGAGGACGGGTCGCGCGTGGCGCTGGGCACGCAGGACGGGTTCTTTGTGCTGTCGGTGGAGGAGACGGAGGAGGGCTTCGCATTCGAGCTGCTGCACGAGATCGGCGACCCGGTGGTGAGCGGGTGTTGGTTCGAGTCGTGCTTCATTTACTGCACGGAGAAGGGGCTGAAGTACTACGTGGGCGGCGAGGTGATCATCGTGAAGCACCTGGGTCGCCGCATGCACCTCCTGGGCTACCTGCCGAAGGAGAACGCCGTGATCCTGGTGGACAAGGACGTGACATCCCATGGAAGCGGTGAGGCGTAGAAGAACGTGGTGGCGATCCAGCTGGACCGGGCGCTGCTGCAGTACCAGACGGCGGTGCTGCTGCGCGACTTCGAGGAGGCGAACCACTTGTTGCCGCAGATCGGCGAGCGCGAGCTGGAGAAGCTGTCGCTGTTCCTGCAGGGCCAGGGCTTCTTGGAGGAGGCGATCAAGGTGACGAAGGATGCGATGCGCAAGCTGGACCTGGCGATCGGCATGAAGAACACGGAGCTGGCCATGGCGCTGCTGGAGGAGAAGGGTGGGAAGGGCGACAAGGAGATCGGCAAGTACTGGTCGCAGGTGGCGGAGATCTGCTTGGCGAAGGGCGATATGACCAGTGCGCTGGTGGGCGTGGGGATGGCGTGTGAGGAGTAGAAGTGCATCGAGGCGGCGGGCGACTACAGCACGATGCTGATGATCGCGTCCTGCTACAGCGACAAGGCGCTGATGAAGCGCGTGGAGGACCTCGCGCACGAGGGGGAGGTGGCGAATGTGGAATTCATGGCGGCCTTCCTGCAGAAGGACTTGGAGGGCTGCGTGAATGTCCTCATGAGGGAGAAGCGCTATCCGGAGGTGAGAGTGAGGGAAGAAGGTGAGGAGTAGGCCGCTTTCTTCGCATCGACGTATTATCCTGAGAAGCTCGAGGAGGCCATGGCGCGTTGGAAGGAGGAAGTGAAGAGGGTAGAGGATGAAATGAAGAAGTAAGTGTCCCTGTTTGTTTGCTTCTCTCGCTCGTGGGATCCCCCTTCTTCCGAGGAGACGGATAAAGGATCATTCAAAAGTTGGGAGATGGCGGAAGAGTCGTCGAACACGATCATAAAGCTGGTGAGCTGCGACAACAAGGAATTCTTCGTGAATCAGCGCATTGCCTTCATGTCGGAACTGATAAAACAAATGAGCGCGATCAACCCCGAGACGTCGAACGAGATCGTGATTCCGGACGTCACGGCCTCCGTGCTCGAAAAGGTGATAGAGTTCTGTATCCACGCAGATTGTCGCTGATTCTGTAGGCACACACCACGTGGATGAGCCCATGAAGGAAATCGAAAAGCCGCTGAAGAGCGACAACATGGTTGAGAATGTCGGGCCCTGGGACGCGGAGTTCATCGATATGGACGACGCATCCATTTTCCAGCTCGTTTCTGCAGCGAACTACCTGATGATCCAGCCCCTTCTTGATTTGGCATATCCTGCATGTTGTGAAGAGAGGAGTGTGGATTCCGTAACTGTGAACTTGTGCTAAGATCGCCTCGTACATTAAGGGCAAGACGACGGAGGAGATTCGCGAGCGTTTTCACATCGTGAACGATTTCACGCCGGAAGAGGAGGAAAAGGTAGTGCACTGTTGTCTCTCACCACTGTAGATCCGACAAGACAATAAGTGGGCTGATGACTTGTTGCGTGTTTATTCACAAACACTCCACTCAATCCTGTCTTCCGTAGATGTCGTGGAGGTCCTTCACGTCGATGTGCGAAATGTGAGTCCATCCCTCCGGCTTTATCAAGTACACTGAACATCAGCACCAACGAGAGACAATACCATTGTTGTAGCCGCCGCTCATGGCGTCACGATGTGTGGCATGGTAGATGGCGCGCTTTCCCAGATCGATCGCCTCTTCGTCTACTCCGTCAGTCCGCAGCCGCACACCAACCCGTCATGTCGTAGTGATACAGCTGGTCGAGGACGCCGTAGGCGTAGGAGCTTCCAGAACCAACGGAGAAGTAGCTGCGCTTCTCATCGGCCTTCAGTCTCGTTCCGTCGTTGTCCACGTAGTAGATCTGCGGACCCGTCTTGTCCCAGCCACAGATCATCGTGCCCACGCTGAGGCCGTAATCCTTGTAGTGATATAAAAAGTCCATCAGAATTTTGCTCGCGCCAGCCACAGAAATGCGCTCGCCGTGGCGAAGCTCGTAGAGTCTATTCGTCAGGGAATGCAACGACCGCTCACCTGCACTCCACGCCCATACGTCTTTCCCAGAAGTAGCAATCCGCAGCACCTCCTGCCATCGTTCCGAGGAGGAACGGGTTGACCTCGATGACTTTGTGAACCTGGTTGGATGCTATTCCGTCAGTCACTCCGTTGTTCACCTACCGATGAACTGGCCCTGGGTAGCCCTGGAATCGACGGAAACAATCACACCTCCCTGATATTTGAAAGCGAGCGTCGTTGTTCCCTTGCAGAACTTTACCATTTGATGGCTATCTTCGTACTCTGCGCCAAAGTTGGTTTTGCAGTAATCTGACACGTTTTCGACATTCGGAAGAAGAAAGCCTTCGTCCCTGATCCCCACTCTCGCCGCTTCCTTCGCCGCCTTCGCTTCGCCGGGTAATACGATGGGCATTGGTACAATAGAATCTGAAGAAGTGAAGCTGTTTCCAAAAATTCAGCTGATTTTGGTGTGAATGGGGTGGGGTCACCCCAATTTGCATGTTTGCGAAGGATGAAAATGGGGGATGTGGGGATAGAAGGAGAGTGTTGGTTTGGGTGTTTCTTTGAAGAGGAAGGGGGTAATGTGTGGTTGTCTGTTCTGTAGTTTCACTTTGTGGATGAAATGTGAGTGTTGATGATTCGGCTTCTCAGTTGCCTATTCGTGGTTTTGGTAGTATTGGCTATTTCAAGAATTGTTTGTAGTTCCTATTCAAAGGGAAGGAAGTGTGATGCTGCTCATGTCAAATCTGAGGGTACTGCATTGCGCCTTCTCTCTTCCTTTCTTCTGTCTAACGAATGAGCTATGTACAACAATGAAGATAGTGTGGATGATGATTGAAATGAATGTGTAAAAGAAAGAAGAAAGGAGAGGTACTGTTGGAGGGCGGGAGTGATGTCTAGGAATGAGAGAGAGGAAGAGGAGGAACTCTTGACATGAACGTCTTTTTCCCAGTAACTGAAAGCATCTCTCTTATCAAGTATAACCGTAGTGAGAGAGGGCATGTCTGCTTGTGAGGATAGAGTGTTAGAGAATACCCTCCAGAGTGATGTAACGAGGGTAATTGAATGTACCACTGAATACTCCTTCCGTGGTGAGTGTTTTGAGTTTTGGCAAGTCTGTTTATCATTTAACTTCATCATACTCACTTCGCATGGTCAATTCACTTGAATTATCACGGCACTTGAATGCACTTTTACCAAGTCGAATGGAAGTCAATTCAGGCAAGTCTATTCATCAATCTCTTTTCAATCCATTCACTCTCAAACACTGCACGATCACACCAATAGAGTGCATCACGGCCAAACAGAAGTGATTTCAAACTGGGCATGTCTATCCATTATTTCATACCGTAAGAGTCACTCTTCAATTCCAATGAAGCAAAATTGAAACTTTTACTCTCTTTATTCAAATCTCCCATTTCAACCACTTCCAAACAAGGCGCATTCTCAATCTCACACACGGAATAATCAGAGAAGGAATAACAACCCATCTTCAATTCCTTCACGTTCTTACAGTTTTTCAAGTAGAAACAACGATCTATTGTACACCGAGGCTTTCCGCGCATACACTTTGTGAAACTACTCTCTCCAATCACTACTCTCTCCAATTTATCCAATCCAATCAACTTCACTTCTTCCACATTCTCAAAACACTCATTACCCACTCTCAATTCTCTCAACTCGACTAGAATGGAGAAATCAACTCCTTTCCATTCTAGTCCATTACAACTGTTGTTCTCCACGATCAATTCTTCAACATGATTATGCAGCAGTTGATTCTCTTCATTCAGCACCACTCTCTTGTTCAAGTGTTCATCATTTATCCACTCCCCATCAAACACAGTTTTACCGCTTCTGTCATATTGAATGCCTCTTCCCCATCTCTTGCCTTCACACCATTCACCTTCATATTCCATCACTCCAACATCAGAGTAGTAGCTTCTGCCGTAGCACACATTCACCTCCCCAATTCGGAATCCCTCATACACCATTCTATTCTC
>OIWT01002470.1_pt1 | contig 19017 bp, 19 predicted proteins | sample 1587701 | NCBI WGS metagenome assembly OIWT01 (sample SAMEA3888904, study PRJEB22519) | human gut metagenome | biome: human gut; feature: human-associated habitat; material: faeces | place: Denmark | collected 2009
TCTTGTTTTTTTATTAAACGGGCGTAAAAATCGCAGATTTTTATGTAAGTTTGCACCGCAACAGGAATGATCATGATGGACTGGGTAGGCAACTTTAAGTCCGGACGCTACGAGGTCTATGGCGATCTCCTGCCTCAGGCCATCATCAACAACAACTTCAATTACTTCAAAAAATAGTGTTCCTTTGACACCGGACAAGGAGCATGTATTTTAGCCCCCAACCCGGTGACCATACCATAGGCAGCGGCGGCCAAAAGTTTGGCCGCCGCTGCTATTTTCAAAACCATGCGCACAATGAGGAGTCTGAAGGCCGCCTGCGGGTCTCGCTCGTGAGCAGGAACGCCTGTTTCGCTCACGAAGGCCGCCTGCGGGTCACGCTTGTGAGCAGGAACGCCTGTTTTGCTCACAAAGGCCGCCTGCGGGTCACGCTCGTGAGCAGGAACGCCCGTTTCGCTCACGAAGGCCGTCTGCGGGTCACGCTTGTGAGCAGGAACGCCCGTTTTGCTCACGAAGGCCGTCCGCGGGTCTCGCTTGTGAGCAGGAACGCCTGTTTTGCTCACGAAGGCCGCCCGCGGGTCACGCTCGTGAGCCCAAGCGGCTATTTTGCTCACGAAGGGCTTGGCACTTAGTACATATTCGACTTCTGACCTACTTTACTGGCGTGCTGTCGTGGTTACTGGCGGCGGTACCCATGAATGAATATTCCTTGGCGAACATATTCGTTAAAATTATCCGTGATAAGTGGGAGTTTTTATTGCGAAAATGGTTATTTTTTGCAAAATGTTTTTTTTGTTGGTAGATGCCTTGGGTAAGAAAGAGTGTGCCGGTGGCATATTATTGACGGCTAAGGATTATCTACCAAAAAGATTTGGACAGGCTGGAGAGGTTGAACAGATTGAACAGGTTGAACAGATTTGTTTAACGAATACATAGACGAATACATAGTTAGTTAACCTTAATAATTTGGTAGAAAATGGTTAAAGTCAATTTGGGAGGATGTGCCTCCTTTGTCAAGGATGAAGATTACAAGAAATACGTCGGCAAGGCTCTTGAGGCCTTCGATGTACTTGAAAGCGAGAGCGGTGCGGGCAACGACTTCCTCGGATGGAAGCATCTGCCATCGCAGACGCCGGAGTCACTGATCGCCGATTGCGAGGCGGTACGTGACTGCTGGAAGGCGAAAGGTGTCAACCTGGTGGTCGTTATCGGCATCGGTGGATCCTATCTCGGAGCCCGCTGCGCCATCGAGGCACTCTCCCACAATTTCGCCAAGCAGCTTGGCGGGGCGAAAGAGGCTCCGGAGGTTGTCTTCGCAGGTAACAATCTTTCCGAAGAGTACCTCGCGGAGCTGATGGATCTTGTGGCCGAGAGGAATGTCGTCACCGTGGTGATCTCCAAGTCCGGCACCACAACCGAGCCGGCGGTCGCGTTCAGGATCGTCAAGGAACACATCGAGAAGACCTACAAAGACGCTTCCGAAAGGATTGTCGCCATCACCGACGCTCACAAGGGAGCCCTCAAGACCCTCTCCACACAGGAAGGCTACAAGACATTTGTCGTTCCGGACAACGTGGGAGGCCGGTTCTCCGTCCTCACTCCGGTCGGACTTCTGCCGATCGTGCTGGCGGGATTCGATGTGCGCGAGATGATCGCCGGCGCTGTCGAGATGGAGAAGGCTCATCCATCGAGAAATGGGAGACCGGCTCTCCTGAGCTGAAAAAGATCTACGAGATCATAACCAGAACCGACGGCATCTACGGAGGCCGCTTCAGCGGAGCCGGATTCAAGGGCTGCTGCATGGCCTTGATCGACCCGTCGTTCAAGGAGGAAATATTCAAAAAAGTCGAGACTGAGTATCTTGCCGAGTTCCCGGATCTGCGGGGGCATTACTCGGCCTGCATCTGCCACAGCGCGGACGGCGTGAAAATTTAGAAGCCAAGTCATGAAATGCCTGATCCTTGCCGCCGGTTATGCGACGCGGCTTTACCCTCTGACGAAAAATTTCCCAAAACCCTTACTGAAAATCAAGGACAAAGCCATCCTTGACTGGCTGATCGACGACATCAAAACCTCCGGGGCGATTGATGAATATGTAGTCATCACAAACCACAAGTTCGCCGCGCATTTCCTCGACTGGGCCGCCGGACGACCGGACGACAAGATCACTGTCGTGGACGACGGCACGGTGACAAACGAGACACGCCTGGGTGCGGTGCGCGACATCCAATTCGCGATCGATTCCCTCGGCATCGACGACGACATGCTGGTCATAGCCGGAGACAATGTGCTGGATTTCAGCCTCGTAAGGTTCATTGAATATGCCCACGCAAAGGGTACGTCCTGCATCATGCGCTTCTTCGAGCCTTCGGAGCAGCGCCTTCGCAAATGCGGTGTCGTGGAGGTCAGCTCCGAAGACCTCGTGCTTGGCATGGGGGAGAAGCCGTCAGAGCCTCGCTCCCACTGGTGCTGTCCCCCGTTCTACTACTACACCCGCAAGGACGCAAGCCTGATCTCCGCCGGCATCACCGCCGGCTGCGGCACCGACGCTCCCGGCAGCTACATAGCATGGCTCTCCACCCAGACCCCTGTCCACGCAATGGAGATGCCCGGACACCGCTACGACATCGGCAACCTTGAAAGCTACCACACCGTCTGCGAACAGTACGACGGAATCCAGCCGACTGCCACGAAGTGACTCGTGAGCATCCTGACGGACGAGGAGAAAAAAAAGAGGGTGTGAAATCACATCCTCTCTCTCTTATTATCTGATTATCATCTGATTATCCGATCGTCTTTACTGCTCGTCAGGACCTTGATCGTCCGGGCCGTTCTGTGGACCCTGTGGACCGGCCTGCGGGCCGTAAGGGTTCTGAGGTCCCTGCTGGGCACCGGCCTGGGCGGCGCGGTTCATGTCCTCAGAGGCGGCGTTCCAAGCCTTCGTGAGTTCCTCGGTGTAGCGGTCGATGTCAGAGATGTTCTGATTCTTGACAGCCTCCTTGAGGGAGCCGAGGGCTGACTCGATGGCTGACTTCTTGTCAGCAGGAATCTTGTCGCCGTAGTCCTTCAGGTTCTTGTCGGACTGGAAACAGAGAGCATCGGCGTTGTTGATCTTGTCAACCTTCTCCTTGGCCTCCTTGTCGGCGGCCTCGTTGGCCTTCGCCTCGTCACGCATCCTCTGTATCTCGTCGTCAGACAGACCTGATGAAGCCTCGATTCTGATGTTCTGTTCCTTGCCGGTAGCCTTGTCCTTGGCGGACACGTTCAGGATACCGTTGGCGTCGATGTCGAAGGTAACCTCGATCTGAGGTATTCCCCTCGGAGCCGGAGCTATTCCGTCCAGATGGAAGAGACCGATCTCCTTGTTGTCCTTCGCCATAGGACGCTCACCCTGAAGCACGTGGATCTCTACAGAAGGCTGGTTGTCAGCCGCGGTGGAGAACACCTGAGACTTGTGGGTAGGGATGGTCGTGTTGGACTCGATGAGCTTTGTCATCACACCACCGAGGGTCTCGATACCGAGTGACAGCGGAGTGACATCAAGCAGAAGCACATCCTTCACATCACCTGCGAGCACACCGCCCTGGATTGACGCGCCGATGGCCACAACCTCGTCTGGGTTGACACTCCTGTTAGGCTCCTTGCCGAAGAACTCCTTGACAAGTTCCTGTACCTTAGGGATACGTGTTGAACCACCCACGAGAAGAACCTCATCAATATCGGAAGCGTTCAGACCGGCGTCCTTGAGTGCCTGACGGCAAGGCTCGATAGACCTCTGGAAGAGGTTGTCGCAAAGCTGCTCGAACTTGGCTCTGGTAAGAGTCTTTACAAGGTGCTTAGGAATTCCGTCAACCGGCATGATGTAAGGCAGGTTGATCTCGGTCGATGTCTGGTTGGACAGCTCGATCTTGGCCTTCTCGGCGGCTTCCTTCAATCTCTGAAGGGCCATAGGGTCTTTCTTCAGGTCGATTCCGCCGTTCTCGTTGGCAAACTCCTGGGCGAGCCAGTTGATGATCTCCTGATCGAAGTCGTCACCTCCAAGGTGTGTGTCACCGTTGGTTGACTTAACCTCGAAGACTCCGCCACCAAGCTCAAGGATGGAAATATCGAATGTACCACCACCAAGGTCATACACAGCGACCTTCATGTCCTTGTTCTTCTTGTCAAGACCGTAAGCCAGGGCTGCGGCCGTAGGCTCGTTGATGATTCTCTTGACATCGAGTCCGGCGATCTTGCCGGCCTCCTTTGTGGCCTGACGCTGTGAGTCTGAGAAGTAGGCCGGAACTGTGATGACAGCCTCGGTGACTTCCTGACGGAGGTAGTCCTCGGCGGTCTTCTTCATCTTCTGGAGAATCATCGCTGAAATCTCCTGAGGTGAATAGAGCTTGCCGTTGATGTCAACACGCGGAGTGTTGTTCTCACCTCTGACAACCTTGTAAGGCACTCTGGCGATCTCCTTCTGAACCTGTTCGTAAGTCTCACCCATGAATCTCTTGATGGAGAAGACTGTGTTCTGCGGGTTCGTGATGGCCTGACGCTTTGCAGGGTTACCGATCTTTCTTTCACCGCCATCGGTAAAGGCGACTACTGAAGGGGTGGTTCTTTCACCCTCGTTGTTGATTATGACGGTTGGCTGATTGCCTTCCATGACCGCAACGCACGAATTCGTGGTTCCAAGGTCGATACCAATAATTTTTCCCATATTCTTAATCTCCTATTATTCTTTTTTGTTATTCTTTTTGTTTCTCGCCCGACCCCGTTCACCGGATCTGGGCATCATTCTTTCTTTTGCCCAGCCAGATCCGAAGTGCAACGTTTTTCTTTCGCCTTCTTCGTTCCCGAAGCCGGACGCAAGGAGTATTATCGAATGTTATGCCATTCCCCCGAATATGACAATTTGGCAGATTCGCCATCATCTGACGAAGAATCACGGCCACCATCCCTGCAAATATGGCCACTTCGGCAAGCTCAGTGACCGCGCGACACTCCCCAGCAGCACTTCCGCCCCTTTCCGCCGCCCAAGGGTGCCGCGCGACACTCTCCGGTGACACTTTCGTCCCTTTCCGTTGCCCAAGGGTGCCGCGCGACACTCTCCGGTGACACTTCCGCCCCTTTCCGCCGCCCAAGGGTGCCGCGCGACACTCTCCGGTGACACTTTCGTCCCTTTCCGTTGCCCAAGGGTGCCGCGCGACACTCTCCGGCGACACTTTCGTCCCTTTCCGTTGCCCAAGGGTGCCGCGCGACACTCTCCGGTGACACTTCCGCCCCTTTCCGCCGCCCAAGGGTGCCGCGCGACACTCTCCGGTGACACTTTCGTCCCTTTCCGTTGCCCAAGGGTGCCGCGCGACACTCTCCGGTGACACTTCCGCCCCTTTCCGCCGCCCAAGGGTGCCGCGCGACACTCTCCGGTGACACTTCCGTCCCTTTCCGCCGCCCAAGGGTGCCGCGCAATGCGTCAGGAGAACTATTCAAACAGTTTATTGAGCACCGCAACCTCAACATGGATCTTGCGGGCAATTCGTTTTGTGTCAACGCGGTACTTCCTTTTCAAGATCAAAGCCAAGCGGCACTTATCATCAACTCCCAAATCTTTGACAGAGTCCACCTTGAAATGATCCCGAAGAACCTGATTGACAATCTCGTTCAACTCATTCTCCGAAAATATAATCATCTCACCGACACCCTCGGCAATCTTAAGGTAAGCGTCAAAGTTCCTCACAAGCCCTGAACTAAACCTCCACGAGTTCACAAGCATCCGCTCCGCCTTACCATTAAGGACATAGGACTCCGGAAGAATGAATCCCCGAGGACGATTAAAAAGGTAATTCCCCGGAAGCCTGATTTTAGTCCTGAATATCCTCATCGCTTCCCTGCATGACATGTCAGCTACTTTAATCTTGTCATATAGTCTGTCCACATCGCTGAAAATCAAATTCGCGGATCCCCAGATATAGCCACTTGCCATGAGATCCGGCCTGGCCTTCAACGGATTCCTCGCGATATAGATTATCGTGTCCACCAATTGCCGCTCATCGTTCACTTTCACCATCTTAAACCCATAGTCTATCGGAAGCGGAGGAAAACCATCCTCTTTGAGTTTCCGATTGATCCTTTCCTTGACGAACAAGAAAAACCTGACGATGTCCTCTCCGGATCCATGAACGAGAATATGGCAATGATTGGCCATCAGCACGAACACGATGACGGACAGCTCGCAGACATATTGCCCGATGGCCACGCTGTTCATTCCGTCGGCATATTCATCATCACTGTTGAACAGCTGCCCTGTTTCGATAGAGTCAAAGATGACGTGGTAATACCACTTAGGTTGTTTTCTGTACTCTTTCAGGAGTTCATTGAGTTTGTGACTGCCCATATAATCTAAATTCAGGTTCACCGCAATATAGCATCTTTCCCGCACTCTCATATTCAAAAACATAAAAACTTTCATTAAGAAACAGAAATTTCTGTTTCTTTGCCCTGCGATGCTCAAAAAAGATTATTTACGCCTATAGCAATAAAATTCATAGCATCTAATTTCCAATAACTTACACCAAATTTCACGAAAGCGGTCCACTTTAGGCTCGCACGTCATATGATGAATATCATGAACTCTGTTTTTCAAGTCTCTCATCCGCAATTTCTTCGGTAACAAAAATGAGGACAAACGTTTCCCAACAGTGTCACCTGCCACTCTCCGAAAACGGAAAGTGGCAGATATGCTTCCCAAGAGTGCGACGCTGGTCACCACGCAGATGTCGAATAACTCTTCAAAATGTCGCTTATGAGTGCCAGACAACACCCTCGGGAAACGAAAAGCGGACTAAACGTTTCCCGAGAGTGCAGAATACACTCTTGAGAAGCAAAAGAGGTCAAAAGTGCTACCCTTAGAGAATACATGATCACTTACGGAATCGATAACGTGAGTGGTAAAGCAAGAACATACTCTTCTAAAAGCGGAAAATCCACGCCAAAGAACCTTCCCTAATCACGACGGCAGCGTTATCCGAAGAAAATGCTGCCGTCGTATGCGTTTTTGCCCTCGACAGGAGCAATATTTGATGTTTCCGCTCCCGTCGTCGCACACTACATTGATGACCGACCTCGCAGCCAGCCGCACGTGAATATCTCACATCTAAAAGCGGTTGATCTCGTCGTCGGCCGAACCGCTGCCGTGGTACTTATCCTTGAAACTGTTGAAATTATAGGTGATGGAGGCGATGACGCAACGGTTGAAGCTGTTCACCTTTCTGGTCTGCACCACAAAATTGACTCTCTTCACATCACTCAACCTTGACCAGTCAAACAAGTCCTCAGCCTTCAACGTCATCGTAAGCCTTTTCTTAAGCAATTGTTTCTGAACCATCACGTTGCAAGATGCGCGGCTGTTCTGGTCATAGATGCCGTGATGTCCTTTTAGGTTCCAGTAAAAATCACCACGCAAAAGCCAGTCACCTTTCAGTTCGACAGCGTTCTGGAAAGCCAGGAGGCCGTAAGGACGATTATAACTAGTCTCGGAACCGTTGTACGCAAGCGTAAAGTAAGGCTTGTACACTCCTGCCGTCAGGGTCGGCCTCCAGCAACCAATAACCGGAGCCACAACACATTGAGCCCCTAACTGCTGGAATCTGTCTGCGTTGGTTGACATCCAGGCTATCGTTCCGGGCTTGCCTTCGATCGCCACAACCGTAGGATGGATATAGTCCTTGATATACTGGTAATCCACTTTGAAGTCGAAAATGCCGTAATCCAGACTGAACTCAGCGTCATAGACATATTGCGGTTTCAGATAAATGTTCCCTTGTTCGTAATGGTATTAGTTGTTGTAACTTATACTGTTGTTCAGCTGACGGAACGAAGGGCGGTTGACCCTGCTGCTGAAATCAAGGTTCAGATCCACTTTCCCGAGAGACGAAGAAAGTGACGGGGAAGGCAGAATGTCCGAATAATCAGCCTAGTTCTTCACTTCCCCTTGATCCGTGTTGATTGCTTGGACATATTCATAGCGAAGTCCAAGGCTTCCTCTCCACTTTTCGGACGATAAACGGTAGGAAACAAATCCCGCATACTTGGTCTCCTTGTTCCTAAACATGTCATCGGCAATCTAGCCTTCCGCATTGACACCTGCAAACTCAAAACAGACAAAGTAACAAAATCCAAGATCGGCCTGCAAAAATAATGATTATTTGTCAGTTCACCTACTCCTCCCCACAACCATTCCGACCGCAGCACCATCTCCGAGGAACAAAAAAGGGTCTAAACGTCGCTCAAGAATTCAGCACAACACGCTTGGGAAACAATTTTGACATGAAACGTACCCCGAGAGTGTCGGGCAATACCCTTGAGGAACGATAATGGTATAAAACGTCGCCCGATGGTGTCACACGACACGCTTGGGGAACAATTAAGGCATGAAATGTCGCCCGAGGGTGCGGCGCGGCAATGTCGGGGAACAACATGGGGCTGGAATGTAGCCTTAGGAGACGGACGGATCACTGGCGGATTACAGGACAGATTCATGGAGGGATCTTCGGCTACGGAATCTTGCTGGAATGTCGCTCAAGGGTTCCGCACGGCACGCATGGGGAACGATAAAGGTATAAAACGTCACACAAGGATGCCACACGTTATGCTTGGGGAACAATTAAGGCATGAAATGTCGCCCGAGGGTGCCACACGACACGCTTGGGGAACAATTAAGGCATGAAATGTCGCCCGAGGGTGTCACACGACACGCTCGGGGAACAATAAAAGCATGAAATGTCGCCCAAGAGTTCCACACGACACGCTTGGGGAACAATTAAGGCATGAAACGTCGCCCGAGGGTGTCACACGACACGCTTGGGGAACAATTAAGGCATGAAATGTCGCCCGAGGGAGCAGCGCGGCAATGTCGGGGAACAACATGGGGCTGGAATGTAGCCTTAGGAGACGGACGGATCACTGGCGGATTACAGGACAGATTCATGGAGGGATCTTCGGCTACGGAATCTTGCTGGAATGTCGCTCAAGGGTTCCGCACGGCACGCATGGGGAACGATAAAGGTATAAAACGTCACACAAGGATGCCACACGTTATGCTTGGGGAACAATTAAAGCATGAAATGTCGCCCGAGGGTGTCACACGACACGCTCGGGGAACAATTAAGGCATGAAATGTCGCCCAAGAGTTCCACACGACACGCTTGGGGAACAATTAAGGCATGAAACGTCGCCCGAGGGTGTCACACGACACGCTCGGGGAACGATAAAGGCATGAAATGTCGCCCAAGGGTTCCATACGACACCCCCGGGGACAATTAAGGCATGAAATGTCGCCCGAGGGTGCGGCGCGGCACGCTCGAGTGACGTTTTGGGGCTGGAATGTCGCTCTGGCTCTTGGGCGAGGACAGAGGCTTCGGCTAGCTACTTCAAAGTGTACTCTACTACCAAAGCGGTGGAAGGTGGGACGATGGTGGAGGTCGGCATCCGGCCCGAAGACTTGTCCAGGCACGTGGTTCCGTGCTCGGTTCAGCTCCTTATTGAGAACGCCACGAAACACAACGCAGTGTCTCCCGCCAAGCCGCTGAAAGTCAGTGTGATGTCCGACGGGGAGACACTGACGGTGACGAACAACCTCATTCCGAAAATCACCGAGGCGCAGTCCAGCGGATTGGGTCTCAACTACATACGCCAACAGTACAGGGATCGTTCCGGCAAGGGGATCGAGATCATCCGTACTGACGATTTCTACAAAGTAAAGTTGCCGCTCTTATGAAAGTCCTTATTATAGAAGATGAGATGATGGCTCGGAGGAGCCTTGAGAAAATGCTGGAGACCAGTTTTCCTGACATCGAGGTTGTCGGGGAGTGCGCCTCCGTGGCCGAATCCGTCGCCCGGCTCAGGGAGAAGCCTGACGAGGCCGACCTGATTTTCATGGATGTCGAGCTATCGGACGGCGAGTGCTTCGAGATTTTCCGTCAGGTGACCGTCAAGACACCGGTCGTGATGACGACGGCCTACGACAGCTACGCCGTCAAGGCGTTCGAGGCCGGGTCCATAGACTACCTTCTCAAGCCGATAGACATGTCGGCCTTGAAGAGAGCCGTGGAAAGATGTCGACAGTTTTCCTCCGGAGAGTTGGATGTCGAGAAGATTCTCGGCGCGATCTCGCGGAAGGATTCCGGACACGGGTTCAAGGAGCGTTTTCTGGTGCAGTTCAACGACAGGATCGTGCCCGTGAAGGCTGACGAGATTGCGTTTTTCTATTCAGAGGACAAGAACAACCATGTCGTGACGCACGGCGGAGCGGTATATATCGTTGATTCAACGATGGATTCGCTCATCACCGATCTTGATCCCGAGCGGTTCTTCAGGATTTCCAGAAGCTGCATATTCGCGAAGGATGCGATCGAGTGTGTGACCAAGCTGCTTGGCGGGCGGCTCCGGGTGACACCTAAGGTTCAGCTTTCGTCAAATCTCGGCCAGGCGCCTGACCTTACTGTCAGCCGCTCCAGAGCCGAGGACTTTCTGGGCTGGCTGGAGAGTTGACAGCCCTCCTCCCCAGACTCCCGCCCCGTGCGCAGGAAGGCCGGTTCCGCTCACCAAACCGACCGAATCACCAGTCTCGTGAGCAAATGGGGCTGTTCCGCCCACCAAGGAGCAGGCCAGGTGGCTCTGGTGCGCAGGAAGGCCCGTTCCGCTCACGAAGAGTAATCGATGCGGTCATGGTCGGTCGGCAGTCGGCAACGGGCAGTCGGCAGCGGGCAGCGGGGAACGAGCAGCGGGCAGCGGGGAACGAGCAGCGGGCAGCGGGGAACGAGCAGCAGGCAGCGGGGAACGAACTGGGAGGCGAAATCGTTTGCGAAAAGGCTCGGCAGCTAAAGCACTAATTATTCAGCACTTAAATGCGGACAATTGTTTGCAGATTAGAATTATTCTTACTACTATTGCAAAAAATTGCAGACGGCAAGACCGAGGGAAAGTCGTGGCTGACCAGCATTATTTCGGATTTCCCCCAACACGATACAAACTGAAGTTTAACAAAAACGTATTGATTTTATGAGTAAGACCAACACGCTTTCAACTGACTCCAGAAAAGGGTTGAATACGGTTCCGGAAAAGAGACCGGGCCACCGCCACTCCACTCCCTGACAGTCCGGAAGCCTCAGGCGGGCTTAAAGCATTGCCGGGCCGTATTATCAGATTCTATGTGCAAGGTTTCAAAGGAATGACGTGGGGACGCATCTTGTGGGTTCTCATATTCTTGAAACTTTTCATCCTGTTCGCTGTCCTCAGGGTGTTCTTCTTCAGGCCTGCCCTCGCCGGCAAGACCACGGAAGAGAAAATCGAAGCGGTGGGAAACAATCTTTCATCAATGAATATTACTGTGAATGTCCGGTGCGATGGGCAATCGCCGCCTGACGTGAGATAAGTTCAATCACGCCCGAGATTGCCCCCGGGCGCAAAAGTCCAACACTATGATAGAATCAGCCTTAGTCGATTGGTCAAGGGCGCAGTTCGCCCTGACTGCCTGCTATCACTGGATCTTCGTCCCGCTGACCCTCGGACTGTCTGTGATAATGGCCATTATGGAGACGCTCTACGTCATCCGCAAGGTGGACTTCTGGAAACACGCCGCGAAGTTCTGGATGAAGATATTCGGTATCAACTTCGCCGTCGGCGTCGCGACAGGAATCATCCTTGAGTTCGAGTTCGGGACCAACTTCAGCAACTACTCGTGGTTCGTCGGCGACATATTCGGAGCGCCGCTCGCCATCGAGGGAATCTTTGCCTTCTTCATCGAGGCCACCTTCGTCGCGGTGATGTTCTTCGGCTGGGGAAGAGTCAGTAAAGGCTTCCATCTGGCCTCAACATGGCTGACCGCCATCGGAGCGTCCCTTTCCGCCTACTGGATTCTCGTGGCCAACGGCTGGATGCAGCATCCAGTCGGGATGGCCTTCAACCCGGACACTGTCCGGAACGAGATGGTGGATTTTTGGGCCGTCGTGAGCAACCCGATGGCCGTCAGCAAATTCTTCCACTCAGTACTGAGCGGATGGATGACCGGGGCCGTGGTGGTGATAGGAATCTGCTGCTGGTACCTTCTCCGCGGACGCGAGCAGCGTTTCTCCCTTGCGAGCATAAGGGTAGCCGCAGTCGTGGGCATTGTGGGGGCTGTCGCCGTGATGTTCTCCGGGGACAAGTCGGCCGTCCACGTCGCCGACCACCAGCCGATGAAACTCGCCGCGGCCGAAGGCCTTCAGAGAGGCGGCACACGAGCGCCGTTCTCCATTGTCCCTGGAATAGAGATTCCGGGAATGCTCTCAGTTCTGGCCACAGGGAACGCTGACGGCTATGTGCCTGGCATACAGGACATTCTCGATGGCTACATTGATCGGAACGGGACGAAGCATCCTTCCGCCGCCGAGATGATGGCCAGAGGCGACACCGCCCTGTCCGCATTCAGAACCTACAGGAAGGCCAAGGAAAGCGACCATGAGCTGGCAGCGGCCGCAAGGCAGACGCTTATGGACAACTCCGCATACTTCGGCTACGGCTACATCTCCTCCGAAGAGGAGCTGATCCCACCTGTCGGAATCGTCTTCTGGGCGTTCCGCGTGATGGTGGGGCTTGGCTGCTTCCTGCTGCTCGTGATGGCGCTCGCCTTCCACTACGCGAGAAGGGAGACCTTGGAGCGGAACCGATGGTTCCTTTGGATCTGCGTGCTGTCCATTCCTCTGGTCTACCTCGCCGGCCAGGCCGGATGGATTGTGGCCGAAGTCGGAAGACAGCCGTGGGCGATCCAGGATCTGCTGCCTGTGAAAGCGGGAGTCTCAAGCGTCAGCGTGGATGCCGTAAAGACCACATTCTTCCTCTTTTTGGGAATATTCACCCTCTTCCTGGCGATAGAAATCAGAATCCTGCTCAAGGCTATCCGCAAGGGGCCGGGAAACACTTACTAGACACACAACCACATCAAGAAACCAAGCCATGTTCACATACGAATTCCTACAGAACTACTGGTGGGCCATCATTTCCCTGCTTGGCGGACTTCTCGTCTTCCTGATGTTCGTACAGGGTGGCAACTCCTTGATATTCATCACCAAGGATGAGGAAGAGAGGCAGTTGATCGTCAATTCGACAGGAAGGAAATGGGAGTTCACTTTCACCACGCTCGTAACGTTCGGCGGAGCGTTCTTCGCCTCGTTCCCACTGTTTTACAGCACCAGTTTCGGCGGTGCCTACTGGGTCTGGATCCTGCTGCTTGTCACCTTCGTGTTCCAGGCCGTCTCCTACGAGTTCCAGACGAAACTGGGCAACCTGCTGGGCAGGAACACATTCAGGACTTTCCTTCTGATCAACGGCTGTCTGGGACCGTTCATCGTGGGAGCCGCCGTCAGCACCTTCTTCACCGGTTCGGACTTCATCGTCAACAAGGCGGCGGTCGGAGAGAGTCTCGCCCCGACAATCAGCGTCTGGGGCAACGAGTGGCACGGACTGGAGGCGCTGGCCAACCCTTTCACCATAGCGTTCGGACTCACGGTGATGTTCCTCACGCAGGTACTCGGAGGGATGTACATGCAAGGCAGTATCGAGGACGAGAGACTTGAGGAAAAACTCGTGCGGGCGGTCAGGTGGACTTCAGGACTGTTCCTGGCAGCATTCCTCGCCTGCATGGCCATGCTTCTTACAATGCCGGGCTACGCGGTGGACTCCGCCGGGGTCATCTCTGTCGAGGAGTACAAGTACCTGCACAACTTCATCCAGACTCCTTCTGTGGCAATCATATTCCTGCTCGGGGTATTGTTCGTCCTTTTGGGAATAGGCATCCAGTTCTTCGGCAGACGGAAACGCATGAGCATATGGCTCACAGGGGCAGGAACGGTGCCGGCGGTGATGTCGCTGTTCCTCATCGCAGGCTACAACGGAACGGCCTACTACCCATCCTGCTCCGACCTCCAGAGTTCCCTGACCATCAGCAACAGCTGCTCCAGCGAGTTCACGCTCAGGACAATGGCCTGGGTGTCGCTGGCAATCCCGTTCGTGCTGGCCTACATCTTCTTAGCATGGAGAGCCATCGACCGACGACGGCTGACACGCAGGGAGATGGAGATCACCGAGGACAAGTACTAGTGTGTCCGGAGGGCTGCACCGAAATTGACGAAGAACCGTGCGCGCAACATATCTAACCAACGTATATAATTACCTTAATATCAATTAATTATGAGTAGTTTTTTCTAAAACCACATCTTGTTGGACTAATGGCTGGAGTCCTCCTCCTGCCGGCCGTCCTCAATCCTGTGACGGCGGGCGGAAGGCCTGTGGCAGACGCGGAAGCCGCTTCCGCCGCTCAGCAGGGCAACATCGTCAGGGGAACTGTCCTTGACGAACGCGGCGAGACTCTCGTGGGAGTCTCTGTCATCATCCAAGGAACATCCACCGGCACGGCGACCGACGCCAAGGGACGGTTCGAAATCCGGGCAAAAAGGGGTGATGTCCTCGTGGTCTCCTCCATCGGTTTCATCACCGAGAACGTGACCGTGACAGGGAACACCTTGACCGTCACCCTCAAGGAGGATTCCCAGATGCTCGGAGAGGTGGTCGTGACCGCCCTCGGTCTGCCGAAGCAGGCCAGACAGGTCGGCTACGCCACCACAAGGGTCTCCACGGACGAGATTGAGCGAACCAACACCATCAATCCGGTCAACGCGCTTCAGGGTAAGGTGGCCGGTCTCCAGATCAACACGGGAGGAGCCTCCGGTGTCACGTCTTCGTCATCAATCACCATCCGAGGGGCGAACTCCGTGGACAAGAACAACTCCCCGATCTTCGTGATTGACGGATTGATCATCCAGGAACCTATCACGGGCAATCTGGCCGGAACAGACTGGGGATCCCAGTTGAAGAACCTCAACCCTGCCGACTACGAGAGCGTGACCGTCCTCAAGGGAGCGGCGGCGACAGCGCTCTACGGATCCCGAGGGGCCAACGGAGCGATCGTGATTGTCTCCAAAGGCGGCAAGTACAGCAAGTAGGGTCTGGGAGTCGAGGTCAACCAGACAGTGGAGGTCACCGATGTCTACAAGTCGCCGGTCGAGCTTCAGAACATCTACGGAGCGGGCGCACCTCACGATGGCTACCAAGGAGACTTTCAGCCAGACGGAGCGATAATCAGCGCAGGTTACAGTTGGGGTCCGAAAATGGACGGCAGTTTGAGAAACCAGTGGATGCCAGACGGCAAAAGTACGCCGTTCTCCCCTCACCCGATGAACTGGAAGGAATTCTACCAGACAGGAATAAACAACACCACCAACGTGGCCATCAGCGGCGGAGGCGAGAAGTCCTCGTTCCGCCTGTCCTACGGATTCACAAAGACCAAGGGAGTCTTCCTGAACAACGACTTCCACCGCCACAACATCTCGTTCAGAGGCATCACCGAGCTCAACCGGATCTTCTCCATGGAACTCGGCGTGAAGTACGCCTTCTCCTCCGCCAAGAACGGAGCCAGCCAGGGAGGCTGGGACTGGGGCAACAATGTCGGCATGATGACCGCCTACCACCTGCCTCGAAACGTGGACATCGCGGCCTATTACAAGCAATACCGCGACCCTGAGACACAGGCGGTGGAATCCACCTCAAGGTATGGAACTCTGCGGTCTTACTTCCACAGACGAGACACAGAACTTCAAAGGCGTAACGAGAACTCCATCCTTTCGGATCTTACCATCCACGCGGACATCGCCCCTTGGCTCAGGGCAAGCCTGAAGGCCAACCACAACTACTACGGCATCAGTCATGAGAGCCGTTGGGTCGGCACCGGCGAGTACGGAGGTCCTTCCGGCTCCGGAGGCTACGGCAGAAGCGGCGACATCTCGGGCAACTACAACTTCATGGGCATGCTCCAGATGCCTGAACAGACGCTCAAGCTGGGAGGCGAAGTCTTCACTGTCGCCGCCATCGCCGCCGCAGAGCTCTACGGCAACACCGAGGGACACTCCTGGGGCAAGCAGACCAACGGAGGCATCATCGGCAATAACAACATGCCGGCGAGAGCCATTGAGGGGCAGGACTTCTACATCAACCAGGAGAAGATGCACACCTTCACACCGCTGATCACCTACCCTGAGACCTGTCTGATGCTGGCCGAGATCGCCGTCAAGAAAGGCGGCTCCGTGGCCGGAAAAGACGCGAAGGGATGGTTCAGAGAGGGGGTAAAGGCCTCGATGGAGCAGTACCGGGACTGGGCGACGAATATGTTCGTTGTCGCTCAGACAGCGGAGACCGCTCCTAACTATTCCCCGATCACGGATGCGAAGATCAATGAACATCTCGCCCGTCCGGAGTTCTCGGACATCACGCTGGAGAAGATCATCTCCCAGCAGTGGGTCAACCTGTACATGAATCCGGAGGAGATGTGGGCGACATGGAAACGCACCGGTCTGCCGGCGTTCAAGGCCAAGCCGGAGCCGGAGGGCGGCGTGGCTTTCCTGGAGGAGATCAAGGACGCCAAGAATGTTCTCACAATCCCGAGGCGCAACTCTCTCGGCACGCCTAACACGCTTAACATCGCCAACTACAACACGGCCATCGACGCTCTGAAGAAAGACGCCAAGTACGGCTCCGACAACGACAGGACCGAAGGCCGCATCTGGTGGGACGTTGAGTAAGACTGAATATTACTCCAAGAGAGGGTGGCTGAAGGACTTTGGCCACCCTCTTTCATTTTGACACCGGACCGCTCATGTGAAGACCGGCACTTCGACTGGCTCAGTGACCGTGATGTTCCGGTCGCCGAGGCTGTAGAAGAGACTTGTCCATTAGCCGCGCAAGCGTGAAGTGCCAGAGAATCACCCCGACCGAGACGGAGACATTCAGCGAGTGCTTGGTGCCGAACTGCGGGATTTCCAACGTCATGTCGGAAGCGTCCACAACCGCCTGATCCACCCCATCCACCTCGTTGCCGAAGATCAAAGCATATTTCTTTCCCTCGGCGAATTCCGGCGAAAATTTCTCCAGACTGACAGAATTGACGGTCTGCTCCACACTGACGATCTCATACCCCACTGAACGCAAATGGCTAACCACATCCAGAGTGCTGTCCGAATGCTCCCAAGGCACACTGTCCTCCGCCCCGAGGGCCGACTTGTGGATCTCCGCCGACGGCGGCACCGCGCATATTCCGCAAAGCCAAAGCTTGTCTATCTTGAAAGAGTCGCAGGTGCGGAACGCCGACCCCACATTGTGCGCGCTGCGGATGTTGTCCAGCACCACAACCACCCCGATCTGAGGAAGTTCCTTATATTCATCGGGAGACACTCTTCCCATTTCTATGCTCAACAGCTTTCTGTCTTTCACCATATTATGCTTTTATGGTTGCAAATATAGCAAAAATCGTTTTTTAATCTTATCTTTGTCAATCCCGGCACATAAACGACGGGTAACACTAACAACAGAATTTTATGAAACAGGATCTTCAGATTTTTGATCTGATCAGAAATGAAAAGGAAAGGCAGTCTTCCGGACTCGAATTGATTGCATCAGAAAACTACGTAAGCGATTACGTGCTGGAGGCGATGGGATCCATCTGCACCAACAAGTACGCCGAAGGCTACCCTGGCAAGAGGTACTATGGCGGCTGCCAGATCGTTGACCAGATCGAGCAGCTTGCGATCGACCGCCTCTGCAAGATCTATGACGCTGAATATGCCAACGTTCAGCCTCACTCCGGCGCCCAGGCGAATATGGCCGTCATTATGGCCTGCCTCAAGCCTGGCGACACCTTTATGGGACTTGACCTCTCACAGGGAGGCCACCTGACCCACGGATCGCCTGTCAACGCCTCCGGAATTCTCTATCACGCCGTGGCTTACGGTCTCAACGAGGAGACCGGAATGATCGACTACGACAAGATGGAGGCCACAGCCCGCAAGTGCAAGCCGAAACTCATCATCGGAGGCGCTTCGGCATATTCCCGTGAATGGGACTATGAAAGGATGCGCGCCATCGCCGACGAGGTGGGAGCCCTTCTCTGGATCGATATGGCCCACACCGCCGGCCTCATCGCCGCGGGTCTGCTCAAGAACCCTATCAAGTACGCCCACATCGTGACATCCACCACCCACAAGACACTTCGCGGACCACGCGGAGGCATCATCCTGATGGGCAAGGACTTCGACAATCCTTGGGGACTGAAGACACCTAAGGGCGAGATCAAGAAGATGAGCGCGATCCTCAACTCAAGCGTGTTCCCTGGAGTTCAGGGCGGACCTCTTGAGCACGTGATCGCCGCCAAGGCTGTCGCTTTCTACGAGGCGATGCAGCCTGAATATGTGGAATATCAGAAGCAGGTTATGGCCAACGCCAAGAAGATGGCCGAGGAGTTCGTCGCCAGAGGCTACAAGGTCGTTTCCGGCGGCACCGACAACCATCTGATGCTGATCGACCTCAGGACCAAGTTCCCTGACGTGACCGGAAGGATGGCCGAGAAAGAGCTGGAGAAGGCCGAGATCACCCTCAACAAGAATATGGTTCCGTTCGACACCCGTTCTCCGTTCAAGACATCCGGAGTCAGGGTCGGCACACCGGCCATCACTTCCAGAGGTTTCGTGGAGAAGGACATGACCGAGATCGTCGAGCTGATCGACACCGTTCTCAGCGCCGTGGCCAAGTACGCCGATGTTGTCAATGGTGTCTCCCAGGAAGGAGCCGAGGAGTACGCCAAGGTTCTTGAGACCGTAAGGCACAAGGTCCACAATATGACCGCCGGCCGTCCGCTCAACAGATACTAATCGAATATCGGATCTCGATTCCGCATTGTATGATACAACCCTCGGAAGTTCCAATGTAACTTTCGGGGGTTGGCCATATTCAGTTCACGAATATCATTGAATATCAAGACATTCACAACATACGATTGTCCACATCCAGGCATCGCGAAGATGGATGTTCCGGAGTAACTTTGCATCCGAAAATTGGTTCACAAATCAGAAGCTGTTTTGAATTGTTTGTTTGAAGGTTTGAGAGTGAAAAACTTCAGTT